>Ga0335082_10000664_pt1 | contig 35680 bp, 41 predicted proteins | sample Lox_Sample_41_FD_206718 | JGI IMG/M metagenome (GOLD analysis project Ga0335082, IMG submission 206718) | Soil microbial communities from Loxahatchee National Wildlife Refuge, Florida, United States - Lox_Sample_4.1 | ecosystem: Environmental > Terrestrial > Soil > Wetlands | place: USA... | reverse complement strand
TGAGCCTCTGTCACTCCACTCTGCTGCTGAACAGTTGTAGCCATATCCGTCACTCCTTCGATTTTCTGATTTGGTCGTAAATTTGCGTTACTACTGTACCGCATTGGCGGGCTGTCGTAATCCCCTACCGCTGGTCGCGGATTACCGGTGCAGCCTTATATGGCCCGGCCCGCCATTGTAGCGGGCCGGGAATTCCATTCCAGCCGGATTCATTTGTCCCTAGCCTTCTCCGCTGTTACCGTCTGGTTGTCCAGTGCGGCCCGCATCTGATGCCAGGCGTGCCTGGCCTCCTCTACCGAGCCCTCGTCCTCGATGGTGGTTATATCACCGGGATTCTTCTCCTGGGTAACTGCCTTAAGCACGCGCCGCATGATCTTGCCGCTGCGGGTCTTGGGCAACATGTCAACGAAGTTCAGCTCGCCGATGACGGCAACCGGCCCCAGCTCGTGGCGCACCTGATCGAGCAGTGTCCGCTTCAGCTCCTCGGATGGAGTAAAGCCTTGTTTCAACACTACAAAGGCTGAGATCACTTCGCCGCGCAAGTCGTCTGGCCGGCCGATGACGCCCGACTCCGCTACTGCGGGATGGCCGAGGAGAGCGGTCTCGACCTCGATGGTGCCGATGCGATGTCCGGCGATCTTGATAATCTCATCGGCGCGACCAGCAAACCAAACGTAACCATCCTGGTCGACTTGCGCCGAATCCCCGGTGTAATAGACGCCGGGAATGATCTGCCAGTAATCCCGGCCGTATCGTTCCTTTTCCCCCCACAATGCCGGAGTCAATCCGGGGAAAGGCCGTTTGATCACCATGATGCCTTTTTCGTTTACCCCGCACGATGTCCCGTCCATCTGCACCACTTCAGCATCAATGCCCGGCATGGGGATCGTCGCAGCACCCGGTTTGATGGGCAGCATTCCCAGCCCATACGGATTGCCGAACATGGGGCCGCTGGTTTCGGTCTGCCACATGTGATCGATCACGGGAATCCTGTTCTTGAAGATCTTCTTTTGCATCCATTCCCATGCCGGCGCATTCAAGACTTCCCCGGCGCAAAATACGCGTTCGAGATGCCGATAGTCGATTTGGCCGAATGGACCATTGCCATATTTCATCAGCAGCCGTACCGCGGTGGGTGAGGTAAAGATGCCGCTGATGCGATACTGCTCGATCAGAGCCTTCCAGTTACTTTCCGGAGCCGGGTAATCCAGCGCGCCCTCGAAAGCGATCGTAGTTGCGCCTGCAATCAAGGGTGCGTACACGATATAGCTGTGACCAACGATCCAGCCAATGTCGGAGGTCGACCACCAGACATCCGATTCCTTCAGGCCGAACAGCCACTTGCCCATGCTGTCAATGTGTACCTGATAACCACCGTGGGTATGGATGGCCAGCTTGGGTGTCGCGGTCGTACCGGAAGTTGCCAGAATGAATGCCGGCTCATTGGCTTCCATGGTGACGTAGTCACCGCTATGGCCAGCGGCACGGGTGAGGAATTCGTCCCACAAAATGTCGCGTCCGGCGCGCATGGGAGTTTCCCCGGGCGTCCGCTTCAGAACGACTACACGCTCAACCTTGTCGCCGGCGTTGTCCAGCGCCTCATCGACGATCTCCTTTAGGCGCGTATCCTTGCCCTTGCGATAGGTCACGTCCGCCGTAAATACCAACCGCGAGCCGCTGGCCTGAATGCGGTCGCCCAATGCTTTGGCGCCAAACCCTGCAAATACTACCGAGTGAATCGCGCCGATACGGACCGTCGCCAGCATCAGGATGATTGCCTCCGGACTGGTGGGCATGTATACAGTTAGGCGATCGCCCTTATTTATGCCCATGCCACGCAGCGCCGCCGCCACCCGCTCCACCTCATGGAGAAGGTGCGCGTAGGTGTAGATGCGGCGCTCGCCGCGTTCGTTGAGGTAGATCAGGGCGGTATGCCCGCCCCAACCACGCTTGACGTGATAATCCAGCGCGTTATACGCCAGGTTGGTCTGTGCTCCGACATACCACTGGAAGGTAGGCGGATTCCAGTCCAGCACGCGGTCCCACTTACGGAACCAAGGCAACTGGTCCGCAGCGCGCCCCCAAAAAGCCTCCGGATCTTCTTTGCCTTCGTCGATCCACTTCTGCACCACCGGACTGATGAGGTCGTGCTGGATTGCATGGTGACCGGACTCTTCGGTTAAGACGCTCAAGGTTTCCGGCTTCGTTATCGCACTCACGGCGCTGCTCATATCGGTACTCCTTACACTGCTATGAAAGTAATAATGAGGACAGATCATTCAGGTGGACAGGCATAGCCCACCAGCATCTCGTTAAACATAGCCTCGCACCCCGGCTCTCTGCGGAACCGCACGGGCGAGGCAACACAATGTGCTCTGCCCTCTAAGCGAGCGGAAGAACCTTCCTGCCATAAACTGTATTGGCCAGAGTCGCTGTGGCGATATACCAGGCGAGCAGCCCAACGATAAAGATTTCCCAACCTGCCAGCACCGGAGAAATAATTCCCAGCACCACGCCATCGAGGAGCAGGAAAGCCAGCAACAGCAGCCAGAACAGTGCGGCCAGGAACTTTCCGATCCCCTGGACTGCGATGCAAAAGGCCAGGGTGAACAGGGTCCACATGAGGAAAAAACCCAGCTCCTCGTGGGGGCCGGCCGGTATGCCCGTCTTCGGCTGCACGTAGAGCAGCACAAACACCGACCACCAGAAGGCGCCATAGCACATGAATGCAGAGCCGCCAAAGATACTTCCTTTACGCAGATCCACAATTCCGGCAATGAATTGGGCCGTACCACCGAAGCTGATTGCCAATGCCAGTGTGATGCCGGCACTCCAATAGCCGACATTGTGCAAACCGGTGGCCATGGTGGTCAGGCCGAAACCCATCAGGCCGACGACTCCCGGATTGGCCCACCACTCCTTGTAAATACCTGCTTCTACTACATCTGCCATTCTGTCTTGCCTCCTTTCTATGTTTCGTGCTTCCCTTTGATTCAAAACCCAATAGCCCTTATTCAGGCCCTAGACGTGCTTCGGACGCTTTGCCAGCAACTCGGCGATCAGCGCAATCAAAGCCAGCACTGCGGCGGTGTAAAACGCCATCTGGTAATTGTGGTACTTGTCGTAGAGCTTGCCACCGATGCGGCCACCCAGGAGACCGGCCACACCCCAGGCAGTGAAGAGCAGCCCGTAGTTGATGCCCACGTTCTTGGTGCCCCAGAAGTCGGCGGCGGCGGAGCCGTTGACGGAAAGCTGCGTGCCGTAGCACCAGTAAACGATGAACAGCATCACAAACAGTGCTGCCGCGTTGCCGCCCACCTGATACAGAATGGGCATGGCAACCATGGAAATGCCGATCATCAAGCGCAGGACGTTGATGCGACCCAGGTGGTCGGACATCCAGCCTGAGAGGATGCGTCCCGAGGCGTTGCCTACCGCACCCACGACGAGCCCAAGAGACGCCAACGTAACGCTGGGTATGCCCACGCTCTTGGCGAACGGCACCAACTGGCTGATGACCATGAGACCGGCCGCGCAGCCAAACGCATACCCGATCCACATGAAGTAGAAGGTTGGCGTGCGCAACATTTCTCCCGGCGTGAAGTCGTAGGTGGTAGCCGCAGCCTTGGAGGCCGGAGCTGGAGTCCAGCCGGCAGGCTTATATCCGGCCGGAGGGTTCTTAAGCAGAAAGGCGCCAATGACCGTCATCACAAAGAAGATCACTCCCAGTACCATGAAGGTGGTGCGCCAGTGGAAGGTCGGTATCAGATAGCTTGCGGCCAACGGTCCAAAGATGGCTGAACCGCCGCCGTAACCGCCGACTGCCAGTCCCACGGCCAAGCCACGCTTATCGGGAAACCACTTGGCCATCACCGGAATGGGTGTGGCATAACCGAAGCCGTTTCCCAATCCTCCAATCACTCCGAAACAAATGAAGAAGTAGGTCAGGCTGCTGGCATAGGAGCATAGGAAGAAGCCCATGCTCACTAGAATGGCGCCGGTCAGCGAGATCCAGAAGGGGCCGAGCCTGTCCTGCAGGCGCCCGGCGACAATAAAGGTCAGGGCAAAGACCACCACCGCGATGGTGAATACGGTAGAGGTATCGGCACGCTTCCAGCCAAATTCTTTTTCCAACGGAGCCACGAACACGCTCCACGCGTAGAGGCTACCCAGAGCGAGGTTCATCAGGAGGCCGCCCACAACCCGCCACCACCGATTGAGCCCCGTGCTGCCGATTTCCAGTGAATCTGTACTGCGCGTAGCTGTTGCACTCATCTAATTTCTCCCTTCGCATGGCGGCGAGAACCATAACACATGGCGTTTGCGACAACAATTTGAAATTTCGAAAAACCGATCAACTTCGCAAAAAAGAGCCAGCCTTCCGCCCATAGCCATTGCTATCTGCTTACAACCATCCCCTTACTCGGACTTCCTACGTCTTGTTCGGATCCCAGCAGCCTCGGCCGCTCCGGGCGCGAGCAGCCAACGTCACCAAAGGCGGGAGGCGTTGGGGTAAGAGGAGAGTGGTCACGTTCGCCGCCCGCTTCCGCTGCCAGCGCAGCCCGGAATCGAATATCCGGTGCCCGAGTCGCGACGGAGGTCAAAACGACTGGGTTCTGCAAGGCGGCACAAGACCGGGCGCCTCCCGCCATACTTGAGCCGTTGTGGGCGTGATTGTCATGCGTAGGGCAGACATGGGTCTGTGACGCCGGATACGGGACCTTGTGATCGAAGTCACGCCGTGAGAGCGCCGGCAGCGGAGTCGGCCCTACCTCACTTTGGCGAAGATCAGTTGATCCAGAACGACCCCATACTTGATCGCGCTGCGCCGTAGAATGCCTTCCCGCTGGAACCCGGCTTTCTCCAGCACCCGGATCGAGGCGAGGTTACCGGAAAAAACCAGGGCGAAGACTCGCGTAAGCTTGTATTTCTCGAAGGCCCAATCGGAGGTGGCTTGTGCCGCGCGAGTGGCGAACCCACGGCCCCAGTAACTCTCGCTCACCCAGTAGCCCATTTCGGCGCCGACCCGCGAGATGTCGACGCCGATTTGGAATCCAATGCCGCCGATAGCCTCCCCGGCATATTGCAGCGCGAAGTTGCGCTCCGGCACTTGCTCGCGCACAAACTCGAGATAGTCGATACCGTCCCGACGGCGATAGGGGTGAGGAAACTGGTCACGAAGATTCGCGGCGATCTTGGGATTATTGGCGTGGCGCACAAGCGCGTCGAGATCGGACTTACGCCAGGACCGCACCGACAGGTCGCCGAGATCGAGCAGCATCAGGAATCATGTTGCTTCACAGCATGAGAATGCGCAACCTGCTGCGGAGGAGCGGGCAATCGGCACAAGAAAAAGGACCGTGGTAGGTGTTCCCGCGGCTTTGACTTTGCTCAGGAAATGTCGTTACACCGACATGACTTCCTTCTCCTTGGCTTTGGCCATCTCTTCCATCTTCTTGATCTCGTCGTCGGTAAGCTTCTGTATCTGGTCCATGGCGCCGTGCTCTTCGTCTTCTGTGATCTTTTTGTCTTTCATCGCCTTCTTGATGGCGTCATTGCCGTCGCGGCGAATATTGCGTACCGCGGTGCGATGTTCTTCCAGAACCTTGTGCAGGTGCTTGACCATCTCCTTGCGCCGCTCTTCGGTCAGCGCGGGCACCGGCACGCGCACCAGTTTGCCATCGTTCATGGGATTGAGTCCGAGGTCGGCGCTGCGGATAGCCTTTTCGATAGCGCCGATCTGGCTGACGTCCCAGGGCTGCACCGTGATGAGCTGCGGTTCAGGCGCGCTCACGTTGGCCAGTTGATTTAGCGGCATTTGAGAGCCATAAGCATCGACCGTCACGCTGTCGAGCATGTGAACCGAAGCCCGGCCTGTGCGCGTCGAAGCCATCTCGCGCCGGAAGTCCTCAACCGCCTTGTCCATCCTGGTCTTGAGTTGCGCAAAGCTGTCTTTGAGTGCGGGGATTGTCGCCATCGACGCTTGTGCCATGTCTAGCTAGCCTCACAGTAAGATCGCAAACCTGTGATTATAAACCCGGATCTGGCGGGCTCACCCTTGATTGACCAGTGAACCCACCTTCTCACCCATCACTACGCGGGCAATGTTGCCGCGCTGGCTTAGGTTGAAGACGACGATTGGCAAGTTGTTCTCGCGACACATTGCAATGGCCGTGGCATCCATCACGCGGAGTCCAAGCTGCAAGATGTCCGTGTAGCTGATGGTTTCGAACATGGTCGCGTCTTTCACTACGACCGGATCAGCCGTGTAGATGCCATCGACCTTCGTTGCCTTGAGGATCGCGTCGGCCTTGATCTCCATGGCGCGCAGGGAGGCAGCAGTGTCGGTCGAAAAATAAGGATTGCCGGTGCCGGCGGCGAACACAACGACGCGGCCTTTCTCCAGATGGCGAATAGCGCGGCGGCGAATGAACGGCTCGGCGACCTGGTTCATCTCGATAGCAGACATCACGCGCGTCCAGACGCCTTGCTTCTCCAGCGCGTCTTGCAGCGCGAGCGAGTTGATGACCGTGGCCAGCATGCCCATGTGATCGGCCGAGACGCGGTCCATGGTCTTGGCTTGCTCGGCTACCCCGCGGAAGAAATTGCCGCCACCGACAACGATGGCGATCTCGACGCCAAGCTGATGCACCTCGGCGATCTCCGCGGCGATCTCGTGCACGCGCCTGTTGTCGACACCAAAACCCTGGCCTGCGGCCAGCGCCTCACCAGAAAGTTTCAGGAGAATTCTTTTATAGACAGGAGTAGACATTCGTTAGCAAACTTCGGAGCGCACAAGGCTAGTGTAGCAGGCAACGTCGAGCGATCGTGGCGTTATCCCAGGGAGCGGGGTGCAACTACCTTCGCCCCAGAACTTTGCCATAAATAGTTTTCACTTCCGGCAGGCAAAGCCGTTGTAGAATAACGCTTTCTCACTCTACTTCAGAACAAACCTCGCTGGGGGACAGCGTTGAGCAAACGCATGGCGTGGCGTACTTCTGCCGCCGTCGGGGGCCTTCTATTATTCCTCGGTTTCGGGGTGCCACTGAGCGCCACACTGCCGCCACGGCCCTGCGTTGCCACCGCCATCGGTCAATTGCCTGCGCCCACGGGGAACAACCCTGAGAGTGATCTTAGCAGCCAGAAAGCGCTGGTCGACTCCGAGGGTGGCGAGGGCTCGCCTGAGCCGCAGAATTCCGCGCCACCTCAGTCCCCACCCCCGCCGCAGCCCGGGGAAACAAAGCCACCTCAATTTCAGTGGAAACCTGCCATCGCGCAGTACTGGTTCCAGATCTCCATCCAGCACGCTTGGCGCTTCGCACACGAGCAAGGCACGCGGGATGCAACCGGCAACGGACCCTGGTTTAACGATTGGATCAATTCCGTCGGCGAGACACGTGGCTGGGACGATGGTGATGGCTGGCACGCCAGTTTTGTTGGGCATACTTTGAACGGTGGCATTTACGGCTTCATCGAGCAGAACAACGATCCACTTTACCGCGAGGTGGAGTGGGGAGACGGCCGTATCTACTGGATGAGCCGCCTCCGTGCATTTGCGTTCTCTGCCGTTGCCAGCACGCAGTGGACTCTCGGCCCGGTGAGCGAAGCCTCGCTCGGCAATGTCCAATTGCACGCTTCACCCGGCTTCATCGACTTGGTGAATACTCCTGGGCTCGGCACATTGGAAATGATGGGCGAAGACATGATCGACCGCTACTTCATCATTCCGGTCGAAAACCATACCGCGAATCCGTGGATACTACTGGCGGTGCGAAGCCTGGGCAATCCGGCACGCAGCTTCGCGAATCTGGTCGCGCTCAAGTACGGCTGGACCAGAGAAACGCGACCGGGACTTTTCCACAAAAACCATGAATTGCGCAAGCAACTGGTCAGCGAGTACAAGCAGGGACTGATCCCCGCCCCATTCGGTCCTCACACCGCCGCCGAACGTGCCGCCATGAACGCGGCGGTGGAAAAGCCTCACCCCGCTGTGGCTCCCCTGGAAATACAGGCTTACGCTCTCTACGAAGGTTTTCTCAATGGGCACAACTGCTTGGGTGCAGGTGGACAGGCCGCGGTTCGCCTGAATCCGGCTTTGCAGATCGTAAGTGAGGTCAACGGCTGCATGGTCGTCGGCACGCCCTATGACCAAAGCGCCGACTCGGTTACATTCGGCGCCGGTCCGCGTTGGACGCCACGACCCACGCGGCGCTTTTCGCCGTTTGCCCAGGTACTGTTTGGCGGGCGCAGGATGACGTACGAGGTACAAGACTCGCAAAAGCGCGAGACGCTGCTCGACGAGTGGAACCACGGCGAACTCGAACACTTCCCCAAGCGCAACGACTACCAGATACAGTATCAAGCCTTTGGTTTCAACCTCTCGGCGGGTGGAGGATTCGATGCGGCCTTCAGCCGCGCTTTCGCCTGGCGCGTGTTGGAGGTCAACTACTCACACGCCTGGCTCCCGGAGGTGCACAACATCAACGCATCAAATGGCTTGCAGGTGCGCACCGGGGTGGTGCTCAGGATTGGAAGCTGGTAACACAGCGCCGACACCCGATGGCCTAGCGTGGACCGGTATGCACCTCTATCGTCCCGCCTGACGGCTTTTTTCCTGGCCCGCTGCTCCTCTCATGTCAAATTCCCCCAGTTCGGCAGTGAAGTTTTTCGCTTGACAATATAAGGTGATACTTATATAAAGTGAGGCTAATGAGCTACGGACTCAATCTGGATGGCGCCTTTTCCGCTTTGGCCGACCCGACGCGACGGGCTATTCTGGCCCGTTTGGCGCAGGGAGAGGCCACAGTCATGGAGCTGGCGGAGCCGTTTGAGATCAGTCAACCGGCGATTTCACAACACCTGAAGGTGCTGGAGCGGGCTGGCCTTGTGGTCACGCGGGTGGATGGATCTCGGCGGCCTCGACGCCTGTCCAAGGCGGGATTTGAAGCTATGGATCAATGGCTGAGCATGCTGCGGAGGGCTCTGACGAGCAATTACGACCGTCTGGACCGTGTTCTGGCCGCAATGAAAGACGAAAGCCAACAGGAGGAAAAGTAATGAGCAAGATGACTCTGAAAACCGAAGGCGAAACTCACGTAGTGGTAACCCGGCATTTTGATGCCACACCCCCAGCCGTTTACCGTGCCCACATTGAACCAGAACTGATCCAAAAATGGATGCTCGGGCCTGAAGGCTGGACCATGCCAGTCTGCATCAGTGAGGCAAAGCCCGGCGGCAGGATTCGTTTCGAGTGGAAGAACGGAAAAGGTTACGGCTTCTATCTCACGGGCGAGTATTTGGAGCTTGAACCCCATACCCGCATTGTGCATGTCGAGCGGATGCACCTGCCGGATCCGACTCCGGACAATCATGTGGAAACTGGGTTTGATCCCGATGGCGCGGGTACGATGATGACCGTGCGCATGACCCTACCTGACGCTGAGACCCGCAAAGCCATGCTCTCTACCGGCATGGAACACGGAATGGAAGCCAGCTACGTGCGTCTGGAAGGCCTGCTCGCAGCGAATGCGTAAGTCGCTGCAAATGAGGACTTCTTGCCGATCCTGCAGCCAAAAGCGAAGGGCGGGAATTCGTCCCGCCTTCCGTGATTCCTTGCGTCTACCCACTTTGGGTCTACCTGCTTTTTGCTGCCGGCTGCCAGCGAAGGGCTCGCCCACGTCGCCCACCGTAAGGTGCGTTCGCGGTAATGCAAATGGGGCCAAGGATTTGTCTCAGCCCCCGCACGACTACTCGCAATATCCTCGAAAGCCTGTTCCAAAGGGGAAATGGCTCAACAATTTCTGCGCATGCCGTCTGTATTTCGCTTTACTGTGACAGCCAGGATTGTTAGAAACGAACAAGTTAGTGCCATATGTTCCCGATTCACGACCAACTGCGCAGCGTTTTTCATCTGGAGCAGTTTCGGCCTGCTCAACGCCAGGTAATCGAGGATGTACTTGCCGGGCGTGACGTGGTGTGCGTCATGCCCACCGGTGCCGGCAAGAGCTTGTGCTTCCAGTTGCCTGCCACTTTGCTCGGTGGAGTTACCCTGGTCGTCTCGCCTTTGATTGCGCTAATGGCCGACCAGGTGGCGCAATTGAACGCGCTCAAAATTCCGGCCCTGCTGTTGAACAGCTCCCAGCAACCAGCACAGCAGCGCGAGATACAACAAAGGCTCCGTGCCGGGTTCGAAGGCATTTTGTACATCGCCCCGGAACGGTTCGCCGCATCGTCGTTCCAGAGCCTCCTTGGCCAGCTCAAGCCGCGTTTGTTCGTGGTAGACGAAGCGCACTGCGTCAGCTTCTGGGGACATGATTTTCGTCCTGACTACATGCGTCTTGGGGAGATTCGGGAAGCGATCGGCATGCCCGCCACCATCGCGCTTACCGCCACGGCCACACCACAGGTGCGTACCGACATTGCAACCTGTCTGAAACTGCGGGCCGCCAGGGTGCATATCACGGGCTTCGATCGGCCCAATTTACGCTACGCCTCACGCTTCTTCCGCAATGACGGCGAGAAGGACGAGGCGCTGCTGCACGGGCTTCCTCTGGTGCAGGGCACGGGAATCATCTACTGTGCGACGCGCAAAACCGTGGACGAGCTCACCGCCCTGCTGCAACAAACCTTTCCGCAGCGCACGGTCTGCGGCTATCACGCGGGCATGGAACAATCGCAGCGCAAGGCCGCTCAGGAACGCTTCATGCGCGAGCCGGGCGCCGTCATTGTGGCAACCAACGCCTTCGGCATGGGGATCAACAAGCCGGACATCCGCTTTGTGTTGCACTACAACCTGCCCGGCAGCGTGGAGGCCTACTACCAGGAAGCGGGACGCGCCGGACGCGATGGCCGCACCGCTGATTGCGTGCTTTATCATTGCCCGCGCGATTTCGGAATCCAGGAGTTCTTCATCGGCAAAATCGGCGAGAACAATCGGGATCTGAAACCAGTCCATATTGCCCAGCTCCAGGCCAACGCCGCGGGCAAATTGGAAGCAATGATGCTGTATGCCAAATCGCGCTACTGCCGCCGGTGGAACATTCTGAAGTACTTTGGCGAATCGAGCTCAATCAGGAATTGCGCCTGCGATGTATGTCGCGGGGCGGTGAAGCGGCCGCCAGAAAGAGCCGCCGATGCGTCACAACGCCGGGACCGAAAGCGGCAGAAGACGGCAGTTTCCGATCAACCGTTGGATACTGCCGCGGAAGTGCGCTTCGAAGCACTGCGCAAAGTACGAGCCAGGCTTGCCAAGCGCGACAAGACCGTCAGCTTCGCCGTCTTCCACAACAGCACGCTGCGCGAGGTTGCTCGCCACGCTCCCACAAACCTCGCCGGGCTGCTGAATATCCCCGGCATCGGCCCACACAAAGCGGAGAAGTACGGAGCGGATGTGCTCGCGGCTTTGGAGAGCTTGCGAAAATAGAAAAGGGCCGGAAGTTTCCCGGCCCAATCTCGCAGTAAATCAAGGCGACTTTACTCGGCTGCCTGTTCCTGCTGTTTACTGACGGCGACCGTCTCGCCGACATCACCGACCTTGAAGCGGGCGAAGCGCTTCACCGAGATGTTCTCGCCCAAGTTGCCGATGACAGACGCGATCAACTGTGACACGGTCATGGTTTGGTCCTTGATGAAGGGTTGCTCGTACAGGCATACCTCTTCATAGAATTTGACCATCTTGCCCTCGACAATCTTCTCAATCACCGGAGCCGGCTTGCCGGTCTCGGCGGCCTGTGCGCGGTAGATCTCCTTCTCTTTCTCGTACGCCTCGGGCGTGACGTCTTCCTTGCGGATGAAGCGCGGATCAGTGGCAGCGATGTGCATCGCGATGTCGTGGACTAGATTCTTGAAGTCGTCCGTGCGAGCAACGAAGTCGCTCTCGCAGTTGACTTCCACCAGCACGCCAATCTTTCCGCCGGCATGGATGTAGCTGGCGACAGAGCCTTCGCTGGTCACGCGCGTGGCCTTCTTGGCCGCCGTCGCGACACCCTTCTTGCGGAGAATGACGACCGCCTCTTCGACATTACCGTTGGCTTCCGTCAACGCCTGCTTGCAGGCCATCATGGGAGCGTTGGTCTTGTCGCGCAGTTCTTTTACCTGTGCGGCATTGATGGTTACGGATGTGGTGCTCATTTCTCAGCAGTCCTCTATGATGTGCTTCAATCTTGGTGGTCAGCCATTGGCTATTGACTCTTAGCTCTTGGCCAGAAGTGCGGATACCAGACCACAACTGGCCCGATTGGTCTCTGACCTTATTTGATGTTGCTGACTACCTCAGCGTCTCAAGTCAGCTATCCTGCCAAAAGCCAAGAGCGTGCTACAAAACAACCCGCGCCGTCGGCCAGCGCGGGTCACGAAAATATTCGAACCTCCACCGCTGTTTCTTATAGGCGCGAGTCGGAAGCCGCCCGGCGTCCGCCCTTGCCTAACACTTCTTCCATACTGACTTCTTCCAACTCGCTGGCGTCCAGGCCGGGTGCTTCGCCCTCCATGCCTTCGCCTTCTGGAGTACTGGCCACTCCCTCTTCCGCCCCTTCGGCGTAGCTGACGCCGGCAGCAATCTCGGCGCCCTCCTTGTCGGTCGCGGCCTGCGAACCTTCCACCACGGAGTCGGCAATCTTGGAGGCAAATAAACGAATCGCGCGCAGCGCATCGTCGTTGCCCGGAATGACGTAATCGACTTCCGTGGGATCGCAATTCGTGTCAACCACAGCAACCACTGGAATGCCCAGCTTGCGGGCCTCTTTTACCGCAATCTGCTCTTTGTTCGAGTCGATCACGAAGATCATATCCGGCAGGCGGCTCAGGTTCTTGATGCCCGCTAGATTGGCCTGCAGGTGCTTGCGCTCGCGTTCCAGCTTGATAACTTCTTTCTTCGGGAGCAGCTCGTATCGGCCATCCGTTGCCATATCATCGAGCTCCTTCAGCCGCTTCACCGACTTCTGCACGGTCACCCAGTTGGTGAGCAGTCCACCCAACCACCGCGAGTTGACATAGAACATGCCGCAACGCGTCGCTTCTTCAGCGATGGCGTCCTGTGCCTGGCGCTTGGTGCCGACGAACAGCACCAGCTTGCCCTGCGCGGCTATATCGGTCACAAACTTCGACGCGTCCTTGAACATCTTCAGCGTCTTCTGCAGATCGATGATGTAAATCCCGTTGCGTTCGCCAAAGATGTACTCCTTCATCTTCGGGTTCCAACGCTTCGTCTGATGCCCGAAGTGAACGCCTGCTTCGAGCAACTCCTTCATGGTGATATTTGCCAAATGTCCTCCGATTGGCGGTGCATCCCTCGCGGCGGCCGATACCGGTCGTCCGGGATTACTTCCCGTACCCCGCCCCGTTTGCAGGTGCGGAAAAATTCGTTCCGGTGCTTACAAGTGGTCAGTTGCCAGTTGTCAGTTCGCGAATCCGCTTGACGCGCTTTCTGATAACCGACAGCCTCTTGTCACCTATCTGTCGCCCCCGGAACCACAAGGCGAGAACAAGTCGTTAGGTCACAGTTGTCAGAAAACTACGTCTGCCAACTGGCCACTGACAACCGACAACTATCTCTTCGAGAACTGAAATCTCTTGCGAGCGCCCTTCTGGCCGTACTTCTTGCGCTCCTTGCCGCGGGCATCGCGACGCAGAAAGCCTTCCGCCTTCAGCTTGGCGCGCAGTTCAGCATTGAACTCCTGTAGTGCCCGGGCCACGCCCATGCGCACCGCGCCAGCCTGCCCATTCACGCCGCCGCCATTCGTGCTGACCACGACGTTGAAGGTGCCCGCCGTCTCCGTCAGAATGAGCGGCGACCTCGCCATAGTGCGCTGCGCTTCCGTCACGAAATACTGATCGAACGGCTTGCCGTTAACGGTGAATTCACCGCTGCCGGGGCGCAGAAATACGCGCGCCACGCTCGACTTGCGGCGTCCCGTACCGTAATACTGAACTGTCTCTGCCATCAATTCTCTCTTTGGGGCGTCAGGTATCAGGGTTCAGGCGTCAGTCACGACAACCTGGTTCCCCAACCCGGACCAAAATCAAGACCGAAGGCGTCGTAGTACAGGTCCAGCAACTGACCCCTGATAGCCGACACCTGAAAATCTGCTAAACCGTCGCCGCAATCGTCTCCGGCTTCTGCGCCGCGTGCGGATGCGTGTCGCCTTTGTACACCTTCAGCTTCTTGGCCATGGCGCGGCCCAGCTTGGTGTGCGGCAGCATGCCAATGATCGCTGCTTCCAGCACCTCTTCAGGCCTGCGCGCCAGGCGCTTCTTATATTCTTCAGCGCGAATGCCGCCGGGAAAGCCGGTGACGCGGTAATAAACCTTGTCGTCCGCCTTCATGCCGGTGACACGCACCTTATCGGCGTTAATGACGATCACGTGATCGCCGGTGTCGAGGAACGGCGTGTACTTCGGGTTGTTCTTGCCGCTAAGGATGCGCGCCACACGGCTCGCCACGCGGCCTAGCGTCTGGCCCGAGGCGTCGACAACATACCACTTGCGCGCAATTTCCCCTTTGGGGAAATACGTTGACATCTTGCAATCTCCCAGATGTATGAAAACCGCGAAAGAGCCGCTGAGTTCGATGGCGCGGAAACGCGCAGAGAACCTCTAGACGGGCAGACGCAGGACTACCAAAGAACTAGCAAATACTAAAGATAGACCACCCCTTGAGCCGCTGTCAACGAACCGGCGGCACTACAACAAGTTGCAGCCACAAACTCGTCACCCATTCTACCGTAAAGATGGTCGGCCATGCATCCTTGCGCTGCCATGATCATTCCGTTCGCCTTTCGGGAGTACTATTAGCACGTCACTGAGGCCGGCTCGACTCCAACCCTCAGTGAGCTCAACTCGGGAGTGTGCTGACATGGCTGTAGCGGAGAATCTGCTTGCCCCGATGAAGGATACCGACCATCGCGAAGTGGCTGGTGTAGTCATGGACATCGCTGCGGTCGGTGATTGCCGAGTCAAACGCGTTGTGTACCCTGCCGGCTTCCGATGGTCGAAGAACATGAAGCCGCTGGTAAAGACCGATTTGTGTATGCACGCCCACGTGGGATTCCTCGCGCACGGCCAAATCCACATGGAGTTTGCCGACGGTTGTGTAAAAGAATTTCGTGCCCCGCAAGTGGTCGCCATCGAGCCTGGCCACGACGGATGGGTTGTTGGCGATCAGCCGGCCGTGCTGATCGAATTCGACTTTGCCGATGAAACGGCCGACCGGGTTGGCCTTCCTCCACTACACTCCCACTAAGGCGTTGCTTGGTGGGCTCGGATCTGTGTCTCAGGTGCTGTTAGTTAGGTCTTCGACAAGTAGTCCAGAAGGCTGAGATTGCTGGTCTGGGCAACCGCAGCCAAAGCGGCGTTGCGGGCGTTCTCGGCATTGACCATGTTAGTTGCCGCTACGTTCATGTCGACCCCGATATTGTCGTTGGTGGTCTGCTGTAGTTGCAGCTTCTCGCTTTGCAGGAAGGTCTGGTCGGAGTCGAGTTGGCTGATGGTCGATCCATAGAAGACGCGGCTGTTGGTGAGCTGGTCGAAGGCGACGCGAACTGACTCGGTCGCAGTATCGATGCTGGTGCTGCTCTCCAGAGCACTCGCCAGATCGGAGAGCGCCTGAAAGACATTGGCGCCTGCGGCGGAGAAGAGCTTCGAACCAGGCAGGTTCATCGCCACCATATGGCCCTGTTCGACTTCGATCTGGTTGGTTAGGTCGTTGCCCTGATAGGCCACGCCCCCTGGGGCGTTGGGGTCGAGCACGTAGGGCTTTTGACTATCAGCCGTTCCCGCAAAAAGAAAATGTCCATTGAAACTGAGATTCGCAATTCCCAGGACCTGGTTCGAAATTCCCTTCACTTCCGCTGCCAGGGCATCACGGTCCTGCTGCGAGAGCGTTCCGTTGGCGCCTTCGACGCCGAGAGCGATGGCTCGCTGCAAAGTAGTGACGCAGGAGTTCAGCGCCGAATCGGCGGTTTGCAATTCGCTGGAGACGCTTGAGATGCTGCGCAAAAACTGATCGCAGCCCGAAGTCTGGTATGCCGTCTGCACCTGCACAGCAGCCGCTCCCGGATCGTCAGAGGCGACGTTGACCCTCTTGCCGGTCGTCATCTGCAGCAAGGAATTTTGCTGCGCACGGTCAGCCGTGTTGAGCGCGTTCAACAGAATCGTCGATTCGGTGGATGTCAGCCGCATTAGCGTGCTCCCATGTTGATCGCCGTCTGCAGCATCTGGTCGACGGTGGAGATGGCGCGTGCCGCTGCCTGATAGGCGCGCTCATACAGCAGGAGGTTAGAAGCTTCTTCGTCGAGGGATACGCCGCTGACCGAAGACTGTTGCTGCTGCAGTTGCTGGAGGATGTTGTTGCTGGCCGTCAACTCCGCGTTGGCGTTGCCGATCGAAGAGCCGACCTGGAAGACGAGATTGCCGTAGGTCTGGACCGGCGTCATTCCGTTGGACAGCGTTTGAGTGGCAACCGCGGTAAGGTTGGCAATGTTGCCGTTGCTGCCGGTTGTGCCGTCGGAGCTCGCGGCCAAAAGATTGGGATCGCTGAAGGCGACCGTCATGCTCGCCGCCGCGCCTGGTCCGGTCACCGGGTTGAACAGGTTTCCGCCCTGCTGCCCGTTCAGGTCATAGCCGAGTTGATGCGCGGCGTTGAGGTTTGTAACCAGTGCGGACGCGAGGTCGTCGAGCTGACCCAGTAAGGAAGGAACGGTTTGGTCCCGCGCCTCGAGCACGCCTCCCAGCTTGCCGCCGGAGATCTGTCCGGTGATGTCGCCAGCCTGGGCATAGATGTGCTGTGTTGCATCATTGGGATCGAGCCGGGTCGTAAGGCCAAAGCTCTGCCCGTCCACGACAAGGGCCGTTCCCTGCCGTGTGGTAAGCGTCAGTGAGCTGCCATTTTGCAGTACGGAAACGTCAATCAGTCCCGAGAGCTTCTGGACCAGCGCATCACGCTGATCGAGAAAGCTGCCATAGTCGCTCCCGGTGCTCGCTGTGGTCGCGAGCTTACGGTTGAGAGAAGCGATCTCCGAGCTGATCTGGTTGATCTGCTGAACTGTCTGTTGCACGTTCAGGTCAAGGTTGCTGCGGGTCGAGTTCAATTGGCCAGCCGCCTGATTGAACGAGGATGCGAGAGCGTTGGCGGCGGAAAGAACCGACTGGCGCAGCGACGCGTCGGAAGGGTTTGTCGCCAGGCCGTTTAAGTTCTGGAAGAAGCTGCTGATGGCTGCGCCAATTCCCGAGGTGTCCATCGGAAACAGCGGCTGTACCTGGTTCATCGTGTCGACAAAGGACTGCGACTTCGCCTGCTGCTGTGTCTCCCCATTGATCTGCACGTTGAGCAGGCTGTCGCGGAGGCTCTCGACAGCAGACAGCGTCACGCCACTGCCAAATGCAATGCGGCCTTGAACCACCGGATCGGATTCCACCAAAACCGGGCGCTGGCGCGAATAGCCAGGGGTATTCATGTTGGCGAGGTTGTTGGTCGTCGTCTCCAACCCAGCCTGTTGCGCTTCAAGGCTACCGATCGAAATGGAGAGCGCGGCGTAAAGAGATCCCATTCAGCACCACCGGGAGAGTTCGTCAGCTCCGTGGGCGGACGATTCCGATTGCATCTCCAGCAGGCTCTGGCGCAGTCGCAGCGAGCGGCGCCAGCGGCGTAGGGCGGCAAGGTAAAAGGCGCGCGCTTCCATGAGGGGCAGAAGAAGGCGTTGCCGCTCTTCCTGCCCCAAGCCTTTCCTGGCCTCGTGTTCGGGGAACAGGGCGGCAAACGCCGGCTGGAGATTGATTGCCAAACGCGTCAGGTCGCTGCACGCAGCCTCTGCCTGTAACGCGTCGCCAGTGGAGAGCGCCTGGGCCCCATCGTGTAGCAGTTGGCGCAACGCTTCCAACTGCGCAGGCGGCGATTGATCATCAATGAGGTCGTTAGCCAAGGCTGGCAAGCTGGCGACGGGGGTAGCAGTCACAGCCTAGAGCTCCTATGCGAGATCATTCAAAACGTGCTTGTCTTCGGCATCGCCATCGTCATCCCCGCCAGGCTTCTCAGAAGCACTCGGCACTCCCCGGCGGCGTGTGCGCGACCGCTCGGCGGTAGCCGCAAAGGGTAGCCGCTCGGCGGTCTCCGCCACCGGCGGGAGCCTCTCGGGAATGCCGTCCAGCGTCATGGCGAGTTCTCATCAGCGCAGCTTGCTGGTGGCCTGCGCCAGCATGGACTCGGCAATGCGCTGCGGCTCAATCCGGTAGGTGCCTTGCTCCACTGCGTCACGCAGCACTTCCACCCGTGCCTGACGTACGTCGGGAGCGGAATACACCGCGGCAGCAAGAGCGCTGATCGGGGGCGTAACACCGGAAATTTTCGCCGTATCGGAGACGCCCGCAGTCCGTGCAGCGCCCGCCGTGGGAGAAACCCGAGCGGTTGCGCTTTGCTGAACCTCCGGCGGCTCGATCTGGCGCAGATTGTTGCGCACTTTGGCCTGATCGTTGCCAAAAGCGGCCGTTGCGTTGGGATAAGCGGTATCAACTTTCATGCTGGAACCTCGCCCAAAGAGCTTCTCAAAGTGTTATCGGCAGCCGCGAGCAAAGACTTTAGCCCGCGGCTTATTTCTTTGTTTCCGGCTTGCGGAGCCAAGTCCGAAGATGCCGATGCCTGAGCCGGTTTCCCAAAATGCTGCACCAACATCTTTGCTATTCCAATCCCGCCGCGCGCGGCCAGCGCCGAGGCGATCGCCTCGGTGCCCATGGAAGCCAGCGTGCCGTGCGCGGGATCACTGCCGTCATCCTGTCCGGCAAAGCTTTCCTGCAGCTTCTCCAGCCAGGTGGAGAGCAGAATTCCTTCAAATTCCTGTGCGGCGTTGGCCAGCCTTGCCGGCTGCACTGAAGCTGCAGTGGCCGGCCCGGCGCTGAGATTTCCCATCACCGGGTTCATATCTAGATCACCTCCAGATCGGCATCGAGCGCTCCAGCGGCCTTGATGGCCTCCAGAATGGCAACTACATCGCGGGCGCTGGCCCCAATGGCTTGCAGCCCGTGTACCAACTGCTCCACCTTGGCCCCTTCCGTAAGCTCAATCTTCTTTACTGCCTCTTCGTGGCTGTCGAGCGTTGTCTGGGGCACAACCTCAGTGTTGCCACGATAGCTGAATGGAGCCGGCTGTGATACCTGGTATTCGGTGGCGATCTCGATGGACAAGTCGCCGTGGAGAATCGAAACCGCACCTAGGCGAACGTCCTTCCCCATGACAATGGTCCCGGTCTTCTCGTTCACGACCACCTTCGCCCGCGGATGAGTCTGCACCTTCACGCCCATGATCTTTGCCAGCAGTGCCGGAATATTCGCTTCCGCAGTGGTCTGCAACTCTACGCGGCGGCCATCGACAGCGTTGGCAATCGGCCTCCCGACCTCAGCGTTGATGGCGTCAGCCACGTCGTGACTGACGCGGAAGTCGGTATCGCGCAATACCAGCGCAATGTGTCTTTGGGCATTGAGATCGACCGCTACGTCTCTCTCGACCAGCCCGCCATTGGGTATACGTCCGGCGGTGGGATGATTCACCTGCTTGGTATTTCCCCCCTTGCCCGCCGAGTACCCCCCCAGCGTGAGCGCTCCCTGCGCTTCGCCATAGACCTGGCCATCGGCCGCGTACAGCGGAGTCAGCAGCAGCGTCCCGCCCGCCAGGCTGGTCGCGTCGCCAATCGACGAGACCGTCACATCAATCTGCGTTCCGGGACGTGCAAAGGGTGGAAGGGTGGCGGTAACAAAGACCGCCGCAACATTCTTCACGCTCACTGCCGCGACCGGGATGGTCACTCCCATCTTCGCCAGAATGTTGCCCAGCGTCTGCGTGCTGAACTGCGTTTGGCGGCGATCGCCGGTTCCCGCCAGACCTACCACCATCCCATAGCCAATAAGAGGATTTTCCCGGACCCCTTCGATCGTCAGCAGGTCACGTATCGGGGTGTGGTTCGACTCTGCCGGCTCGCTTCCCAACGCCGGAAGAAGTGCCATCAGCAACGCTATCAGGACCTCTTTGCTCCGCCTGGTTTGCATCAGAACCCCACGATCTTCCACAGCCAGCGCATGAACAGATTCGGCTGGCGAGTGGCATCAGTCACTACCCCTTTGCCCTTCAATTCAATCTCCAGGTCGCTCAGCGCTGTCGAAGGTACTGAGTTGTCGGAGCTGATATCGACCGGTCTCACCAACCCGCGCAGGATGAGCGTCTGGCTTTGCTGGTTGAACGACACCTGATGTTCGGCCTCAACCACCAGATATCCGTTAGGAAGCACAGCTACCACCCGCCCTGACACGCTGGTCACCAACTGCGATTGGCTGTTCGCCGTCCCCGTTCCTTTCAGGTTGGAGGCGGAGTTCAGAGCAAGCAGAGGATTGAGATAGGAAACGTTCTGTCCGCCGACGGAGGTTATCGCCGAATTGGCCGAGTACGTCCGCTGAGCTCCCACGGTCCCCGAAGCCTGGGCCAGCGTGTTCTCGACGATGCGGATGACGACGATGTCATTCAATCCACGCGCCTTGCTGTCCGCAGCAAGGTCGGTGAAAGCCCCGCCGTTCACCGGGAAGAGGCTGCCGGCCGAGAACACTGGCGCGATCTGCTGCCCATGAACCCGGTCGAGAAACTGCTGCAGCGTGGATTGTTGTAGTGCTGGCTTGCCGCTCTTCGCCCAACAGGCAGTCGCGAGCAACAGCATTAATATCACTCTCCGCCGCGGCATCATTGCTCCACCACCACCGACTCGGATGAGCGCACGCGGGCAATGACCACATGCCCGGTGGCTGTGTTTCGGACCAGAACCCTCTGCCCGACCGATCCCGACTGCAGGCACGTGGCAGCCGTACTCAGGCGCATGCCGGAGATCTCCTCCGCCAGTTGCACCCGCTGCCCAGGCCGAACCACCGCGGACGAAATTACCGCCCGATCCTGCGAACGTCTCGCCGACGACAGCGCATTGGCTCCGCCCGCCCGCGTGCGCAGCACTACGGCAAACGGCAAACAGTCAACCCGGGAATCGCACTCCATGCGCACCAGCCACGTGCCGCCGTTCGCAGCTGCATGCACCCCTGCCACACGCAGGTGCACCCCGTCAGTAAGCCGCAGCTCCGAAGCGAGCAGCCGAATCTCCGGTGGTTCCTGCCCGCTCAACCCCAGGTCTCGGATCACCGCCCGCGCGACCGAGGATTGTAGTGCGGCGCCGGAGAGCTCGGCCAACGAAGCGGTAGCGCACGACAACATCGCACTCACAATCAGCCACGACACCACTCGCATTATGTCTCCTAACGTGACAGGCTGTTCAGCTGTTGCAACATCTGGTCAGCCGCGCTGACCACTCGCGAATTCGCCTCATAGGAGCGCTGCGCCAGGATCATCTGAATGAACTCCTGCACCACGTCCACGTTCGACTGCTCGAGCATTCCCTGCTGCAGCGAGCCGAGTCCCTCGGAGCCGCCGGGGGTGCCGACGATGGGATCGCCTGATGCCGTAGTCGCTAGATAAAGGTTTCCGCCAATGCTGTTCAGCCCACCGGGATTCTGGAAGTTGGCCAGCTGGATCGCCCCCACCTGCTGCGCTTGCGTCTGTCCCGGTTGGGTCACGCTGACGGTGCCGTCGGAGCCGATGGTAACGTTCTGCGCATCGGCCGGGATGGTGATCGCGGGATCCAGCGCATTGCCGTCGGCGGTCACAATGTTGCCCTGGTTGTCGAGATGAAACATCCCCGCGCGCGTGTAAGCCGTATCCCCGTTGGGCATCTTCACCTGAAAGAAGCCCGCGCCCTGAATGGCAAGATCAAGCGGATTTCCCGTCGTGGTGAACTCACCTTGGACGTGAATCACCTCGGAGGCATCCGGCCGCGTTCCCAGGCCGACCTGGAGGCCGGAAGCGACTGTCGTGTTCTGGGTGGCCGCGGCGCCCGGCATAACCGTGCTCTGATACAGCAGGTCCTGAAACTGCACCCGACGGCGGCGAAAGCCGGCCGTGCTGGAGTTGGAAAGATTGTTGGCGATGTTGTCCAGGTTGAGCTGCTGGGCAACCATTCCCGTCGCCGCTGTGTTCAGTGCGCGAAACATGAGCCTCCTCAGATACGCGAAAGTTCCTGGGCTGCGATACGATTGAATTCCGAATGAAATGCTGTCAGCGCCTGTTGCAGCAAGCCCATGTTGCGCTGCAAGGCCACCAGGCCCACGGCCGCGCTGATTGGGTTCACATTGCTTCCCTCCAGAGATCCCTGCACCACTTTGGGGTTGTCCCCTGGATGCTCGGTGCCAGCTGGAGCGGAGAACGCCGCTGCACCCTGTGGTGTCAGCTGAGTACCGGGAGCAAAATCAACGACCAGCAACTCCCCTGACAGCACGCCGTCCACCGAAATCGTCCCGTTGGCGCTCACTGCCAGCTTGCCCGGAGGGAGCAAGATGGGGCCTTGTGGACCGAGCACTAGGCTGCCGTCCGCCGTCGCCAGTTGCCCTTTCTCGTTCACACGGAAGGCGCCGCTGCGGGTGTAGAGCCGTTCGCCTTGCCGGCTCTGCAGGGCGAAGTACCCGCTACCCTGAAGGGCGAAATCCAGATCGTTTCCCGTGCGGTCCAGGGGGCCCTGCTGCAAGTCCAGCCGGCTCTGCGAAAGCACGCCAAACTCGCTCGCGGACTGGAACGCGGCATTGCGTATGGTGCTGGTACCCGCCAGGACCGAACCGAAGCTGGGCACCTGTGCTCTATATCCGCCGGTATTGACGTTGGCCAGATTGTTGGCCGCCAGATCCAGGGCCTGAGTTCTGGCCAACAGCCCTGCACAGGCAGCATAGAGACCGGTATTCATAGCCGTACTCCGTGGCATGACTGTGCAATGGAAGTGCCGAAACCACCGATGTGAGAATCAGGAATAAAGGACTTAATGGCGGCCGGGATTAGAAAGGATTTAGCACTCAACGCCTAGGAGGCCTGCAGTTCCAAATCGAAAGCCAGCAAGTGCCCTTCGAATTCCATGATGAGCCCAAAACAGCGATCACAGGCCAGGCAGCGAACCTCATAGTCAACGCCCCGGATTACGCTAGGGGTAGTCATCAGGCAGCCTGCTCCAGCATCGTTTAGGCGGCTCTTGAGCGACCCCGCTACCATGTTGCAGATCTCTCCCACAGCGTCGCAGACCTGCTCGGTAGGCAACTCATCCGGCGAAACTCCAAGCATACGGCCCGCAACGGCCGCCGCTGCCGCCCATGGGCACCGCACGGTGAACACGCCACAGGGCTTTCCGGCGAAACCCAGCATGGCCGTCACCCCTCCCTGGCCCTGGCGGGAAGCGTCAGCGGGGCCGAGTTTGGACCCGACCATGATCTCGAAGACTTCCCGCGCGGATGCGGCAATAAGATCGTTCCAGGGCGCTTCGGAAACGCCCCCCACGTCGGCCTCCTGCGCTGCCATAGGGTTCACCTGGGCGGCTCCAGAAGTGGCAATACGTGCTCTTTCACCTGATCCGGGGTGAACGGCTTGCGGATGTAACCACGCGCGCCGCACGAGATGGCTTCCACGACATGCGACTCGCTGCCTTCGGTGGTAATCATCACCACTGGAACTCCACGCGCATTTTCGACCCCGGAGATCTGCCGCACAAACTCAAGGCCATCCATGATGGGCATGTTGATGTCGCTCAACACCAGGTCAACCTTGTTTCGCCGCAGGACGTCGAGGGCGTCAGAGCCATTGCCGGCTTCTAGCACCTGGTCGAGGCCGATGCCCGCCTGGCGCAGTGAGCGCTCCACGATCTTCCTCATCACTGCTGAATCATCCACGATTAACGCCCGAATACTCACCATCGAAGTCCCGCCGGAAGCTTCCCAGAGCAGAATGATTGCCGCTCATCTCCTTCACACCGGAGACGCGTGCAGCCTGCGAAGGCTGTTGAGGACATCGGCAGCCGGCAGGCTTTCTTTAGGCGATCGTCGAGGTGGTGAATTCCTCGTAGGCGCGCCCGCTCTCATCTTCGGCGGGGACGCGAAACAACAGGTCCAGCGAGCCTGCATCTCCAAACAGCCGCGCCCACAGATGTTGTTCGCAGCGGGCCAGGCGGCAGCCACTCGCTTTGGCTTGCTCAGCATAGCTGGCAATGGTGCGCGTCATCTCCGCCGCCGACTGGCATTGCTCGATGCATAGCGCATCGCCGCGCCAGGTCTCTCCCCATCTCTGGACTGCGGCGCGGTGCAAACTTTCCGTGACGATGCAGGGCTCGATGCAGCAACGCAGGATGTGCGCCGCAGCGCGCAACAGCGAGTGGCTCAGCGGTGCATTGAAACCCAGATAGAGCGTACTGGCCGCGCCGCTGAAATACAGGGGCACGCCACCATAGCAGCGGATCAGGAGCAGAGGGAATTGCATCGCTGCGGGAAAGCTCGGCGCGGGAATGCTGGAGAAGACAGGACAGTTCTGTTGTAGCGCAAGGGTGCTGGCAATATCGGCTTCGGTGGCGGCGCCGTTTCGCCTCAGCCACTCCCCGATACGGCCCGCTCCCGCCTGCCTCTGGCAGCGCAGTGCTGCCTGAAGCTGGTGCTGGGAGATGATTCCCTGCTCCAGCAGGATCAGCCCCAGGGGAAAGCGCTGGCGCAGGACATGGGCACGAATTGGTGCGCGGGCCAGCACTTCTAGGCGCGGCGCCAGTCCCGTGGAGAAACATTCCGGGGAGCAATACCAGTCCGCCTCGCAGGCAATGCCTTCGTTGCGTGACCACCAGCGTTGCCACAATGTGGGAGGACGCAGGCAACCAGGGCTGGCGCAACAGGGGAGCGACGGGACCGCCAGGTTGGCCGGCAGCGCGCGAGTGATGCGGAAAGCGATGGAAGCCATCGATTAACTCCTTTTGCGGATAGAGAGCGCTAGGCTAGACATGGCTCAACCTCTGCTCGGGCGAGATCACTTCCGTGATGTGCAGCCCGTAATTGCCATCGACCACGACCACGTCACCGCGCGCAATGACGCGGTCGTTGAGCAGCAGATCGACCGGCTCCTGGATCTCCCGGTTGAGCTCCAAAACCGCTCCGGGTGACAGCTCCAGCACCTCGCGCAGAGGCGCTCGCCGGCTTCCGAAGCGTAGCGTCACGCCCAGCTCGACATCCAGCAGCAGATCGAGGTTGCCCTCGCGCAGCAACTGATCGAGGCTGCCGGCGCGGGCTTCCGGAACCAGTGGCGCTCGCGGCGTCTGACGCCGGTCGAGCTGGCCAAGCAAGTCGCTGTCCATCTCGATCCGTACTGCCACCGCGCGCTCTTCCGAAGCGATACGCAGCAGGCGGGCACCCGCCAGCCCCAACGCAGTTTCGGCTTCCAGCGCAACCTCCATTCCAACGTCACCGAACACAGGCTTCAGGCGGCTGGCGGCCAGCCCGGCCCACTGCCGAACCAGCTCACAGAGCGCTTCGCTTTGTGCCGCATCGGGCATTCCGGCTATCGCTGCCTTTTCTCCAGTGAACACCTCCAGCAGCAGGGCCGCATCCTCCGCGGACAGCGAAGTGCACAGGGAACCCTTCATCCCCTGCTGGAGGCTGATACGCAGCACGGCCGCAGGCGTATAGGAGTCCGCCGACGTCATACCGGCAAACGCCCAGGTTCTTGAGCTAAGCTGGGACAGCAGCGCTGCCAGAGTGGACGACCAAGCGTCAAAGAATACTTCCATCTTGGTGACCGGCTTCTCCGTCATTCAGACCTCCTTCTCCTCTGGCTGTGGAATACATTCGATCAGCTGCGCCGCCCTGCGCCGGGCGCCGCTCTGCACCGGCCGGGCCAGCCAGCAATCGCGTCCGCCCACCCGCAAACTGGCCGGCTCCACGATGGGCCGCTGCAAGGCAAGCACCTGCCCGGGACGCATCGCCAGCAAGCGTCCGAGATTGACCGGCAACAGGGGAGTACCCAGCACCAGTTCCACCGAGGAATCCAGCAGACGCTGGCGAATGCTGGCCTGCTCTACCGGCGCTTCCCGCCGCCGCCGATAGACCAGTTCAGTCGAGAGCTTGCGCAACAGCGCATTGGAAACCACCGCCGGCACGGCGATGTTCAGCATGCCGTGCGAACCGGGCATGGTAACTTCGAAACTCAGGGCCAGGGTCTTCTCCTGCGCCGGCATCAGGCGCAGCATCTGCGCTCCGGCTTGGCGCTGCTCGAACTCGAGACTCACTCCCAGAGGCTGCCACACCGACGCCAGCTCGCGGCAGATGATGTTGCCCACGCCCTCCAGAATCAACTCCTCGATCTCGCTCACCTCGCGGCTGGGAGTCTCGATCTGCCCTCGGCCGCCGAGCAGAAGATCGATGATGGGAAAGGCCAGCGACAAATCCACTTGCAATACCCCGGTACAGTCCGCCGGCTGCAAGCGGAATGAGGCGTAGTAGGTGACATCGGGCACACGCGCCAGAAACTCGCGGTAGGCCAGCTGCTCGACCGAGACCAGTGCGACCTCGAACTTGTCGCGCAGATAGGCTCCCAGCGAATGCGTCAAGTTGCGCGCGAAGCTTTCGTGCAACTGGCTGAGGATGTGCAACTGTTCTTTGCGCAGCCGGCCTGCCTCATGCAGATTCCAGCGCTCCACTTGTGCCGTTCTGCCGTTGGCCGCCGCCGGCGCAGCCTTGCCCGCTCCCCACGCTGCCCGGAAGAGGGCATCGATCTCCTCCTGCGTCAGGACCTTTTCCATGTGCCCTCGCCCTGCGCCACCAGCGGCGCCGCCATCGCGGCAGTCCGCGTTTTGCCCATCCCGGCCAGAATGGTGCGCAGGCGCGCCACCGCCAGCGAATGGATCTGCGAGACCCTTGACTCGCCCACGCCGAGCACCTCCCCGGTCTCCTTCATGGTCAGTTCTTCTTGGTAGTACAGAGCCAGCACCTGCTGCTCACGGGGCGGCAACTGGGCGATAGCTTTGGCCAGCATCTGCTTGCGTTCGCCTTCCAGAAAGATGTGCAGCGGATCGAGTTCGCTGGGCCCGGCAATCATGTCGGCCAGATTGGTCTCCCGGCCATCCTCCAGCGACTCCACCTGCAGGCTGCCCAGGTCGAGTCCGCGAATTTCGTCCAGCAGATGCTGGAACTCTTCCAGCGAGAGATTCATGGCCGTGGCCATCTCAACCTCCGAGGGCGTATGCCCCAGCTGGGCCTGCAACTGTCGCATCACCTCTTCCACCTTGCGCGCCTTGCGCCTGAGGTCGCGCGGACTCCAGTCCATCTCCCGCAGGCTGTCGAGAATCGCGCCGCGTATGCGGAACTTGGCGTAGGAGGCGAAGCGCACATTCTTGTTGGCGTCGTACTTGTGCAAGGCGTCGATCAGTCCCACGATGCCGGCATGCACCAGGTCCTCCAGCGGCACATGCTGCGGCAGCCGTTCGTGAATGCGGCGTGCAATGAACTTCACCTGCGGCAACTGTTCCAGCAGCAGATCGTCGAACTGCTTTCCGCTCTGGGTCATCTCTTCATAGGCTTGTGCTGCGATCATAGCTTCCCTTCTCAGCGGATCATTCCCACCGACTGCACCTGCACCACGGGTGGAACTTCAGCCGGCGACAAGACCACCAGCTTGGGCAGAAACGGCTCCAACATGCGGCGCAGATGAAAGCGGACCGGGGTGTTGCACAACAGAACGGGAGTCGCCAGGCGAACCTGCTCACCGGCGAGTTTTTTCAGGCCTTCGAGAATGCGGCGTACGAAGGAGGGCTCCAGCGACGCGCCCGAGGCTGGCGCCTGGCCGCTGAAAGCGCGGCTCAGCTCCTCCTCGATCCCACCGTCGAGGGTGACGACCTGCAGTCCTCCGTTCTCCGACAGAAGCGGGCGGACCAGGGCCCGGCCGAGCGCCTGCCGCGCCGCCTCCACCAGCAGCACCGGGTGCTTGCCGGCGCCGGCAACTTCCAACAAGCTCTCCAGGATGCTGGCCAGGTCGCGAATCGACACTTGCTCGCGGAGCAGTTGCTGCAGGACCTTTTGCACTTCGCCCAGGCTCAGCAGCTTGGGCACAAGCTCCTCGACCAGCTTGGGATGGCTCTCGCCCAGTAGGTCCAACAGTCGCTTGGTCTCCGAGCGGCTGAGCAACTCATGGGCATGCTGCTTGATCACCTCCGCCAGATGCGTGGCCAGCACCGAGGTCTGCTCGGCCACGGCATAACCCAGCGCGAGCGCCTGCTCGCGCAGCCCGGGCACAATCCACTTGGCGGCCACGCCAAAAGCCGGCTCATGGGTGGCAACCCCCGCGATCTCCGGCGGCGTGCTCTCCGAACTAATGGCCAGCAGGCAATCCTCGTGCATCTCCCAGCGTGTGATTTCCACACCCCGCAGGTTGATCACGTACTCCCGCGGCTTGAGCTTCAGGTTGTCGGTGATGTGAACCGGAGGAATGATGAAGCCCAGCTGCAGCGCCAGATGCCGGCGCAACGCCTTCACCCGCTGCAGGAGCTGGCCGCCGCGGGCAGCATCGACCAGCGGCACCAGGGCATAGCCCACTTCCAGACTGAGGTCGTCCAGCTTGAGCAAGGCCTCCAGCGGTTCGGGCTGCGAAGCCGTGGAGCCGGGCGCGTCGCTGCCTGCGGCAGTTGTCCCGGCATCGGCTTTGTCGCTTTCTGGTAAACCTTTGGCGCGCCGCGCCAGCAGGGCCACACCACCGGCGATGGCCAGAAATGAGATCTTCGGCAGCCCCGGAATCAGGGCCAGCGCGGCCATCACTCCGGCGGCAATCCACAGCGGACGGCCACGCGCAAACAGTTGCTTGCCGACATCGCCGCCCAGGCTGTCATCGGAGGAGGCGCGGGTCACCACGATGCCGCCTGCGACCGAGACCAGCAGTGACGGAATCATCGTAACCAGCCCGTCGCCGACCGTAAGGATGGTGTAGGTCTTTAGCGCATCGCGAAACGGAATGTCGAGCTGGAAGACTCCGATCAGAAAGCCGGCGATGATGTTGATGGCGGTGATCAGGACGGTGGCCAGCGAGTCGCGCTGATTGAAGCGCGCCGCGCCGTCCATCGCGCCATAGAACTCGGCCTCGCGGCCGACCGCCTCGCGGCGCTGTCGCGCCTGCTTCTCGTCGATCAGCCCGGCATTCAGATCAGCATCGATCGCCATCTGCTTGCCGGGCAGCGCGTCGAGGGTAAAGCGCGCCGTGACTTCGGCGGTTCGCACCGAGCCATGGCTGACCACCAGGTACTGAATCGCGATCAGGGCCAGGAACAGCACGAAGCCGACGACGTAGTTGCCGCCCACCACGAACTGGCCGAAGGCCTCGATGACGCGCCCGGCTGCGGAAGCGCCTTCGTTGCCCTGGAGCAAAATGCGGCGGCTGCTGGCGAGATTCAGCGCCAAACGGAAAAGCGTGAGCAGCAGCAGCAGGCTGGGAAAGACCGAGAACTGTACCGGGCGCAAGATGTGCAGCGCGCACAGCAAAACCAACACCGACGCGGTAATGCTGATGGCCAGCAGCAGGTCCAGCAGGAAGGCGGGCACCGGCACCAGCATCACGAAGACCAGCGAGACGGCGGCGACCGGCGCAATCCAGTCGAGCGAGGCCGGCTTCAGGGGCGGCTTGGGTTTGGCGGCTTCGGCCATAGCTTACACCCGTCCTCCTGCCGCCGCCTGCTCGGCCCGCATCTGCGCGCGATAGAGATAGGCCAGCATCTCGGCTACGGCCACATAGAGCTTGGCGGGAATGGCCTGGCCTACCTCGACACTGCGGTACAGCGCCTGAGCCAGCGTCTTGTTCTCCATCACCGGAATCTCCCGCCAGTAGGCGATGCGCTTCATCTTCTCCGCCAGATGGTTGCAGCCTTTCGCAATTACTACCGGCGCCGCCATCTCCGGCTTGTATTCCAGGGCTACGGCAAAGTGGGTCGGATTGGTGACCAGCACGGTGGCGCGCTCGACTTCTTTCAACATGCGGCGGCGGCGCAGCTGGCGTTGCAGGCGGCGGATACGCGCCTTGATGCTGGGCTGCCCGTCGGTTTCCTTGTATTCCTCGCGAAGCTCCTGCTTCGACATGCGCAGCTCGCTCTCCAGCTTGCGGTGCTGCAGCAGGTAGTCGACCGCCGCCCAAAGCAGCAGGACCAACGTCGACTTCCAGCCGATCTCAAAGCCGTCGCGGTAGAGCAGATCGCCCAGCGCCAGCCGTGGCAGCGTGGCGGAACGGGCTAGCAGCTCCCAGTCACGCACCACCACCGACAGACCGAGATACAGCAGGATGGAAAAGGGAATGAGGGATTTGGCCGGCGGTCCGAGTCCCGCGACTGAGAACAGCTGCTTGAGGCGCGTGGCCGGGCTGAGCCGCTCGAACTTCGGCACCAGGGCATCCCCGGCAAAGACCACCCCTCCCTGGGCCAGCGAGGCTCCCACCGCCACCGCCCACGCCAGGGCCAGCGGCGGCAGCACCCAGCGCAGCGCCAGCAGCACGGCATAGCTGGGTGCGGGCGAGCTCAGTCCGAAGTCCGAGTTCCAGGCCAGGTCCAGCCACTGGCGTAGCGCCCCACGCCAGAGGTTCAACTGGCCTTCGCCCAGCCACAACACTGCCATCAGCGCGGCAATCCCGGCAAGTGCCGATGGCAATTCCCGGGTGCGCGCCAGCTGTCCTTTCTCGCGCGCTTTCTGCCGCCGCCGGGGAGTTGCCTGTTCGGTCTTGTCGTCGTGCGCCATGGATCAATGCACCAGGTGCAGCATCTGCTCGGCGGTGCGCGCCGCGTGATTAAACTGCTGCTCGAAGATTCCCGGCCAATACTTCAGCGCCACCGCCAGGACCAATAGGCCGATGACGCTCTTGACCGACAGGCCGAGAAACAGGACAGGCAGCTGGGGTGAGGCCTTGCCCAGAAAACCAAGCAGGAAGTCGGCCAGCAGGGTCGTGATGAGTAACGGTGCGGCAATCTGTATGCCGGTGAGCCAGATGCCTCCTGCCGCAAGCAGAAGCTGGTGCGCTGCGCCTCCCCCGGCAACCGGCGTCCCCGGCGGCAGATAGGCGAAGCTGGCGGCCAGAGCGCGCAGCAGGCAGCGGTGCATGCCGAAGCGCAGGAACAAGAGCATGACCAGTGTCTGCGAAAACAACGACAGCACCGGAGTGTCCACCTGCGTATTGGGATCAAGAATATTGACCAGCGAGAAGCCCACCTGTATCCCCATCAGCTGGCCGGCAAACTGTGCTGCCTCGAAGACCAACTGTGCCGTGAGCCCGATGAGCAGTCCCACTAACAGTTCACCGACTACGACGCGCAGAATCCCGGACAAGCTCAGTTCCAGTGCGCGTGGGCCGCATATCGGATAAAGAAGGGCGGTGACGGCCACGATCAAGCCGACCTTGATGCGCGGCGCGATGGCATCGCTACCGAAGAAAGGCGCGAACAAGAACAGGCTGGAGACACGAATGCCGACTGAGGTCATTCCCAGCAGCGTGTTCTCCAGCATCCCGCTCATCTCTGCTATTGCATCCACAGCCGGAAGTCGCCAAACAACTGCATGGTGAAGATGCCCAGCTTGCGCAGCATCCAGGGCATCAGAACGATGCTGGCCACCGCCGCCGCCAGCAGGCGTGGCACGCTGGCAATGGTTGCGTCCTGCAGCGAGGTCAGCGTCTGCGCCACGCTGATGAGCAAGGAGACCACCGCCAGCACGATCAGCAACGGTGCAGCCAGCAGCACCGCCATCTCCAGCGTCTTTTGCCCCAATGCGACGATGACCTCTGACGACATGGCGTCTCCCTTCACGCGAAACTCTTCATCAGCGAGCCGACCAGCAGATTCCAGCCGTCGACCATGACAAACAGCAGGATTTTGATTGGCGTCGAGATGACCACCGGCGGCAGTTGCAGCATGCCCATGGAAGTCGTGATCGAAGCGACGACCAGGTCGATTACCAGAAACGGCAGGAACAGGACAGCACCGATCTGGAAGGCCACCTTCAGCTCCGAGAGCATGTAAGCCGGAGCCACCACCCGCATGGGCAGCTCTTCGGGTGAGCGCGGCGGCGGCAGCTTGGCCAGATCGACAAACAGGGCTGCATCTTTCTCGCGCACGAACTTGAGCATGAAGTGCCGCAGCGGCTCCGCACCTCGATCGAGTGCTTCCCAGACGGTGATCTGTCGGGCGTCGAGCGGAACCCAAGCGTCGTGATAAATGGCCGCTCCTACCGGCTGCATGAGGAAACAGGTAAGCACCAGGGAGAGTCCGACCAGTGTCTGGTTGGTAGGCACCGACTGCGTTCCCAGCGCCTGGCGCAGAAAGTGAAAGATCACCAGCAGCCGCAGCAGCGGGGTCATGGCCAGCATCAGCGCCGGCAGCAGCGTCAGCAAGGTGAGGAGAACGACAATCGTCCAGGGCAGCCCGCTGCTTCCTCCGCCGGGGATCGGCAGCCCCTGTGCGGCGGGAGCGGCAACCGCCGGCAGGCTCGAAACACAGAGGAGGACTGCGCCTGCCACACACCTGCATCGCCCTGCTACCTTTGTCGTTCGCACCACTCCGTCAACACCTCGGGAAAATCGGGGCCTTCGCCCAGCCGCGCCAGTAAGTTCACGGTCGAAGGGCCACCGCCGATCAGAAATCGCTCGCTCTCGAACTGAATGACTGCTACAAACCGCTTCTCGCCTAACGGGAGGCTCTCTGACAGACGCAGGCGGCGGACCCGGCCACGAACGCTCGCCTTACGCCAGAACAGCGAGAGCCATGCCCAGATCGCAGGCAACAGCGGTTCTCGCCGAAGGTTGTTTTGCAAGACTGGCCTCATAGCCCCGCCTACATCAGCTCCGTGATGCGTACTCCAATGTGGTCCGCCACCGGCTCGAATTCCGCCCAGCCAATCAGCTGGCCATTGGCACTCAGCGGTATCTCAGCCCCACGGCTGTAGCAGGTCTCGACCACCGTCCCCACGCGCAACTGCAGCAGATCGCGCACCGTAAAACGTGCCAGTGGCAAATCCAGCGTCAGCTCGCAAGGCAGCCAGCTCAGCTGGCGCCATCGCTCTTGCGGAGGTGATGATTCCTGGGACGTCGACTCTGCCGACAACAAGTTTTGCGTCATCTCAGAACCAACCGATCGAGGCTGCTCGCATTGCAGGTGCTGCAAGCAGCCTGCCGAATCCCGAGCGCGGCAGGTCTTTGGCAATATGGCCGAGCGTGCCGTTAAACGGCTGCAACACAACTACCTAGCAGAAGCCGCGTCGAAGACGCGGAGCTGCAACAAGCGAGTGATCTAACGAGGAAGCCCGGGATGAGAGGAGGTTAATGAATTGGCTCTGCGGATCGGAGAAGGTTCACGTTCACGAAGCCCGGCGACACGGCGCCGGGGGAACCGTGCCGCCTGACCTCGCACCTGCTTCACAAAGCTATGTATCGGCCGCAAAGCTCATGCGCTTTACACCGGCTTGAGATTGATCGTGTCCTGCATAATCTGATCGAAGGTTGTGATGGTTCGCGCGTTGGCTTCGTAGCCGCGCTGCGCCACAATCAGTGCTGAAAACTCCTGCGCAATATCGACATTCGACAGCTCCAGCGACCCGCCCGAAAGCGTTCCCAAGCCTCCCGCGCCCGGCGCTCCGATCACTGCCGCACCCGAAGCTAGGGTCGCCGAGTAGTTGTTGCCGCCATCGCGTTCCAGACCTTGCAGGTTGGCAAAGTTGGCCAAGGCAATCTGGCCCAGAACGGCGGTACGGCCATTGCTGAAGCTGCCGAAGATCGTTCCATCCGCGCCAACGTTATAGTCCGTCAGGCTGCCGCTGCCATACCCGTCCTGGTGTGCGGTGGAAGTTGTGCTGGGAGCTGCAACCTGGCTCAACAGACCCGAGCCGCCCGCATCGTACAACGTCCAGGTAAAACTCAGTGCAGTGGCGCCATCCCCCAGGCCGGTCGAAGTGATGCCGACGATGTTTCCTACGGGCGATGTCAGCTTGCCCGTGCTGTCAAAGCTCAGCCCGCCGCCGGTGATCGCGGTGCTTGTGTCGGTGGGCTGCGTGGTTCCCACATCTTGCCAGGTTGCTCCTCCATCGGTCACCGAGGAGCCGTCGGTCGGCCAGGTGGGTGCGCTGGCTCCCGAGGTGCCTGCGACCGTGCACTGATAATAGTGGCCGTTGCCGGGTGCTACCAGATTGCCGACCGCGTAGGGTTGCGAGCTGACCCAGTCCGATGGCGATGTCAGGTCCGAAGTCGGAATTGACAGGTTGTACGACCAGGCATTGGCGCCCGTCTTTTGGAAGTTGAATGACAGCACGTGCGCCGTTCCCAGCGAGTCGTAGACCGTGACCGGGGTCGAATAGGTGGTGCCTACCGCCGCGCTGGCATCGAGATTACTGCGCAGGTCGATCTCGCCGGTGGCTTTGGGCGGATTGATTTGTCCCTTGTCGATGCGCAACGCCGTCAAGCCGGCTCCCGGAGGAATGCCGCCGTTGACCGCCGCATAGCCCATCACCTGGTCTCCGTTCTGGGTAGAGACGTAACCATCCGAGTTGACGGTGAAGTTCCCGGCACGGGTGAAGCGGGTGGCGCCATTCTGCTGCACCACGAAAAAGCCATCCCCCATGATGGCCACATCGGTCGGCACACCGGTGGACTCAATGCTGCCGGAGGTCTGATTGGTGGTCGTCGAGTTGACGGTGGTCCCGGCGCCGATCTGCACCGGGTTGCCGGCCCCACTGGTGCCCACCGTCTGGTAGAAGAGGTCGGAAAACTGCGTGTGGCTGCCCTTGTAACCTACCGTATTCAGGTTCGCCAGATTGTTGGCGATGGTCGACATGGCGGTCGAGCTGGCCGTCAGCCCGGAAAGAGGTATAGAGAATTGTGGCATTAGTTGCCTCCTGAGGAAGAATTCGTTGTTGGCGAGACGCCTCCGCCCAGCACGTTTTGCAGCAGCTGGTTGATCTGCGTCAGCTGATCGAGGCTGGTGACCTGCGCCAGCTGCTGTACGAACGTGGATGGATCCATGGGCGAGAGCGGATCCTGGTTCTTCAGCTGTGTAATAAGCAGCTCCATGAACATGGAGTCGATGCTACTCGCTCCAGCGGAACTCCCCGCGGTGGCCGCCCCCGTGACTGGGCTGGCAGCCGCACTGTTGAGTGGGTTGCTGGTCATGGTGATCTCCTTTCAGGCGCGAACGTCTAGACGGCCGCCAGCGGCGACGACGGGCAAAGCCGAGCCGGAGGAAAGCTGCGTTCGGGGCTCGCGGACCGATGTCCAGCGGGAGACCGGCGCCTCCGGCCTAGCCTGGGGTTGACGCTCGTTACCTGCGAAACTGTTGAAGTTTGAATTAGACGAGCCGGCATCGACCCGCACCCCATCCAGGCGCAGGCTGTGCCGAACCATGGCCTGCTCCAGCGATGGAGTTTCGAGCAGCAGGGCATCGCGCAGGCCTGGATGGGAGGTGCTCACGGCAGCTCCTACCGCGTCCTTGAGCAGGCTGGTCTGCAGGCGGATGGAGCCAAAGTTCTCCGTCTCGAGCCCGATATGAATCTCCGTCCTCTCCATGCGCTGCAGCAGCTGCGAGGCATGGAGAGGCGGCGCAATGGCTTGCGTTTCCGTGGTCGCGCTGGCGCCTGGCGGAGTGGCGGGCTCTTCATGATGGGAACCAGCCTGGCCGAACGATGGCCGAGCGGGGGTGAGAGAAGTTACCGGAGGAGCGTTGTCCAAGCCTATCTCGCCCGCCGTCTCCGATTCTTTGTCCCAGGGCCTCGCCTTTTCGGGTATGCCGGGATCCAAGTCCAAGGGGTTGTCGGGTATCAC
>Ga0335082_10000663_pt1 | contig 35736 bp, 24 predicted proteins | sample Lox_Sample_41_FD_206718 | JGI IMG/M metagenome (GOLD analysis project Ga0335082, IMG submission 206718) | Soil microbial communities from Loxahatchee National Wildlife Refuge, Florida, United States - Lox_Sample_4.1 | ecosystem: Environmental > Terrestrial > Soil > Wetlands | place: USA... | reverse complement strand
CATTGACCAGGCAATCCGTTTCTTTGCCGGCCTGATTGCGGTTGCCCTTGGGAGTCTAGTGTTGGCGAGCTATGGCTACTAGTTGAGAAGGTGGAATGTCGGTCTTCAGCAAACTCGAAGAAACGCTGATCTGCTTGAAGGCGGGGCGGGTCACGCTGCCCTATCCGGTTGAAGCGGCGCCAGTCCCGGAGAAGTTTCGCGGGCGGCCGATTTTCAACGCGGCCAAGTGTATCGGATGCGGAGGCTGCGCCAACAATTGTCCGGCGCGCGAGATCCTGCTGTTCGATCCGTGCCAGGAAGTGCGCATCCTGAAATACCTGGGACGACGGTGCACATATTGTGGCCGGTGCGCGGATGTTTGTCCGGAAAAAGCCATCACCATGAGCCACGAGTTCGAGAATGGCACGGACCGGGTCGGCGATTTGCAACAGCAGCTCGATCTTTTCATGAGCACATGCCAGCGCTGCGGCCGCTGCTTCACGGTCCCCTCGGCGCTGGAAGAGTTGAAAATGAAGGGATATCGCTTTGACGACCTGCAGAGCGAGCGCTGGATTCTCTGTTCCAAGGCGCGTCTGCAAGGAGATCCGGTCGTCGACGATATCGCGATTGAAATGGACTGACGCTATGTTGCAGAACCTATGCCAGAAGATGTTTGGCCGCTCGTTGTGGGTATATCACGCGAACAGCGGCGGCTGTAACGGATGCGACATTGAAGTGCTGAATGTTCTGACGCCTTATTACGACGTCGAACGTTTTGGCATCAAGCTCGTCGGTTCGCCCCGCCACGCCGACGTGATGCTGTGCCAGGGTCCGGCGATGCGGTCCACCGCCGCCGCCCTCAAGCGCGCTTATGAGGCAATGCCAGCGCCGAAGCTGGTGTTTGCCATCGGGTCGTGCGCGTGCGGCGGGGGCGTCTGGTTCGATTCCTATTCTGTGATTGGCCCGGTCGAAAAGATCATTCCGGTCAACTATTACATTCCCGGGTGTCCTCCTCGCCCGGAAGCCATTATTTACGGGGTAGCCGTTGCCCTCGGCCTGGTGGACAAGAAGACGGTTCCTGTCGAGTACCGGGAGCCGGAATTGCCGATCCCTCGTTACCACCCCAGCGATCTGAAGGTCGAAAACGGATTGCCGGTATATACCAAGTCCGAAAAGGTGTAGACCGGTTCATCGGCAACGGTTTCGGGCCTGAATCCTGGTAGTTTTCCGCCACCACTAGCGAAAATCATGGGATGGTGTTTGGGCGGCGCTGATGGTGAGTGGCCGTATGCTTCGAGCTTTGACGTGTATGACATTGTCCTGGTTCTGGACCAGGCCGGAAACTAGAACAAACCGTTCCTTGAGCACCACCATCCGGTTCTTGTCGTAAAAATCCGGACTAATAATGATCCGGGATGTTCCGGTCTCATCTTCGAGCGTCATGAAGATAATCCCTTTGGCCGTTCCCGGCCTCTGACGCGTAATCACGCAGCCGGCTACCGTGACTTCCTTTCCATGTGGAAGACTTCTTAATTCCATGGCCGATTTGACGCCCTGCGCCCGCAGAGCGTCACGACGGTACGCCATGGGATGAGGTCCGGTCGTCAATCCGGTTCCGTGATAGTCGGCGACCAGCCTTTCTTCGACATCCATGGGGTGCAGCGGCGAGGCGGAGTCCAACTCCACGACGCCATCAAGCAAAGGGCCCGTTCTCCTGACAGCCTTTTCGACTTGCCACAAGGCATCTCGGCGGTTCAGCTTTGTATCGGCGCATAAATTGTTGAGAGCACCAATTCTCGCAAGCATGGCCAGGTTCTCGCGGCTGAGTTGAGTCACTCGCCGCGCCAACTCTTCCACCGAGCCGAACGGCGCGCGCGCGCGTTGCGCGGCCAAGGTCTCACCCGCGATTTGCGACAATCCGCGCACGTAGCGGAGGCCAATACGAAGTGACCGCTCGCCGTTGTCGTCGTGTTCGAGCGAACAGTTCCAGTCGGAGCAAGCCGCATCCACGGGCCGTACTCTCAAGCCATGCCGTTGCGCATCTTTCACAATGGTCGCCGGATGATAGAAACCCATTGGCCAATTATTTAGCAGGGCTGCGGTGAAAGCCGCGAGATAACGGACCTTCAAGAATGCACTGGCATAGGCGATGAGAGCGAAACTCGCCGCGTGGGACTCAGGGAAACCATAGAGCGCGAAGGAACTGATGAACTTGACAATCTGGTCCTGGGTCGGTGGAGGAATGCGGTTGCTGGTCATCCCGGCGCGAAGTTTTGCTTCGATCTCACGCATGCGCTGTTGGGAGCGTTTACTGCCCAGCGCCCGCCGCAGTTCTTCCGCTTCGCCTCCGCTGAAATTGGCGCAAATCATGGCCAGCTTCAGCAATTGTTCCTGAAACAGCGGCACTCCGAGAGTCCGTTGAAGAACGGGGATCAGAGACTCGTGGGGGTAGGTGACAGGCTCTTTGCCTTGCCGCCGCTTCAGATAAGGGCTCGTCATTTCGCCGGTGATCGGGCCGGGGCGGATCAGCGCAACCTGCGTAACCAGATCATAGAAACGGGTGGGATTGTTGCGGGGCAATGAGGCCATCTGCGCGCAACTCTCGATCTGAAACATGCCGATGGTATCGGCCTCCCGGATGGTTTCGTACACATCAGGGCAGTCTTGCGGTAAATGCGCCAGATCCACATCTTCGCCATAGTGCTCCCGAATCAAGCCAATGCTGTCCTTGAGGACCGCCATCATGCCCAGGCCGAGCAGGTCCACTTTGATCAGGCCCAGATCCGCGCAATCATCTTTGTCCCACTGCACGACAACCCTTCCCGGCATGGTGGCGGGTTCAAGCGGCACCACGGAATCCAGTTGTCCCTGGCAAATGACCATTCCCCCGGAGTGCTGGCTCAGATGGCGTGGCAAGTCCTGCACTCTCTGGCAGAGATCGAGATAGACACCGATCTGGGGGTTGCTGAGATCGAGGCCGGTGTTGGTGAATTGCTTTTCCATCGTGTCGTTCGGGTCGCGCCACTCCCACGTTCCGACAACTGCCGACAGCCGGGACAAGGTGGCTTCATCGAAGCCCAGCACCTTGCCCATCTCGCGCGCCGCTGAACGTCCGCGGTAGGTGCAGACATTCGCGGTCATGGCGGCACCACGTTTGCCATAACGCTCGTAGACGTACTGAATTACTTTTTCCCGCTCGTCCCCGCTAGGCAGATCGAGATCAATGTCGGGCCATTCTCCCCGTTCTTCTGAAAGGAAACGCTCAAACAACAAATCCATGCCAATCGGATCGATCGCAGTGATGCCCAGCGAATAGCACACAGCGCTATTGGCGGCCGACCCCCGCCCCTGAACCAATATGCCGTTCTGCTCACAGAAACACACCAGGTCCCAAACGATCAGGAAATACCCTGCGAGCTTGAGCTTTTCGATCAGCGCCAGTTCCTTGTCGAGTTGCACCCGGACTCGCGCGCTCACCGGACGATAACGGCAACGAGCGCCATCCCATGTGCGCTTGCGCAGGAAGGAATCCATGGTTTCGCCTGACGGGACGGGATAGCGCGGGAACTCGTATCCCAAATTCTCCAAGGTGAATTCCAACCGCGATGACAGCTCACAGGTGTTGGCGATGGCTTCCGGCACATCGGAAAACAGGCGCGACATCTCCTCTGCGCTGCGGACGTAGCGTTGCGAATTCCGTGCGAGCAGCCTGCCGGCGGTATCGAGCCGACGTTTGTTCCTGAGGCACGTGAATACGTCGGCAATCTGGCGCTCGGCGGGCGTGGCGTAACCGACTCCGTTCGTTGCCAGCAGCGGCAACTTCAGTTCTTTCGCCAGGCAAATCGCGGCTTGATTGCGCGACTCCTGAGAACGGTCCCGGTGTCTCTGCAGTTCCACATACACGCCCTCCCGTCCGAAGATGGAAATCAGTTGCTGCAACAACTGCCGCCCTGCCTCCATGCCGTCTTTGCCAAGCGCATAAGCGAACGGGCCCTGCTCATCTCCGGTGAGACAGATCAACCCTCCCGCGTGGTCTTGCAATTCGGCAAGGCTGGCTTTGGCGATGTCCTTCTTCTGGACACGCAACTTCGTGGTGGTGATCAGGCGGCAGAGGTTCTGATAACCGGTTCGCGTCGCCGCCAGAAGAGGATAATGGCCGCTCTCGGCGACAGCGATTTCCACTCCGACATGGGCTTTGATCTTTTCTCGTTTCGCCGCCATGTGAAATCGCGGCGCCCCGTATACGCCGTGCCTGTCCAGAAGAGCCATCGCCGGGAGATTGCGCTCCACGCATGCCGTGATAAGAGATTCCGGCAAAGAGGCGCCTTCCAGGAAGCTGAAGGCAGACCGGGCATGCAATTCGATGTAGGACATAACTCATCAGTCAAAGACACCTTCCACAAACCATTGCTTGCGGATGTAGTCGTGATAGATGCGATAGAGACCAACCCCAGCGGGAACCCGCACGAGCACGTCCCATTCCTCACGGGCCCAGGCCGACGAGTTCCACCAACTGCCCGAACTCGACCAGGGGCCCGACGCCGCCAGCACGCGGCGGTGCCGTCGCCAGAGCCTGACAAAATGAGGCCTTTCCCCTTGAAGTTGCACAGAAGTTTCGATGGTAGGCCTGAACACCCGCAAAGCGCTGACCGGAACTTGCGGCTGATAAAAGTCCGGAAGTCCGCCCATACCAGAAAAATGTTCGACCGAGAAACTTCCCGGTTTGTGGTTGTCCAGTAACCGGGAAGAACCTACGCATGCCGCACCTTCTTCGTCGACGCTACCCACTACCTCACGAATCCGTTCCAGCGTGATTTCAAGTTTTTCCGGCTCGGGTGATGGCGGAGCAAACAGGTTGCCCTGCGCTACCCTCGGGTTGACTGGAATTACTTCGAGGGTCAACTTGCGGATCGGCGCCGTAAATGTGGCCTTCTCCAAATGAATACACACCAGTCCAAACAACAGATTTTTGTCTTGCGTGGGAACAGGAAGTTTCCAATCGTGCTTGTACCCTTCCCCTTCCTGCCCATCCTGAATTTGCCGTACTTCCAACCCCATCGTGAGCCGCAGCTCATGGGTTGCCAGAGAAGCGGAAATCAAACGGGAACAAAGCCGCTGCAGAAGCCGGTTAAGAATGAACAAGAGCGATTCCAGCGTTTCCACGGGATCATCGAACTCAAACCTCTCGACAAAGTCCGTGACCGGCCTGACGGTCAGCAGCGGCCGATTGATTCGTCCACGTGCCAGCTTTTGGAAGTACAGGCCTTCTTGCCCAAGACGCTCAACAACCGCAACTTCAGGAAGCGCAGCGAGGGACTCGAATGTCCGAATTCCCCAACCGTCCAGGATCTCCAGTATTTCGGGTGATGCAGGGAGGGAACTGACCGAAAGTGAAGCCAGCTTTCGCGTTTCTTCTCCTGCAGGAATGATTGTGTTCGCCGAGAAGCCGCTCGCCGCATGGAAGGCTGCGTCTGGATTGGCAGCAATGGCAATGCGAAGATTCAGACCTGCAGCCGCTGCCTTTGAGACCATGGTGTGAGTTGCGTTCTTCCATGGGCCAAGGAGCTTTTCCGTGCCTGCGAGATCCATGATGACGGCGCCCGGGCAGGTCGATTCCACGCGTGGGGAAAACGTTCCTGCCAGTTGTACCAGTGTGTTTTGCGCGACTCCTTCCATAGCGATGGATCGTGTTCGCAACAGGACGCCACTGTAGGTTTCGACTTGCAGCTTTGTCATTCCGATTTGAATACCGGCATGGCGGGCAACCGCATTCGTGGCAAAGACTCTCGGAAGATTGGCAGGTCCATCGAGGATGGCAAGAGGAGACCGATGCAGGACTCTCCTGGCTTCCGCCAGTTCCGGCAACAAGCAAGCTTGCACAGGAAAATCGAAGACGTAGAAGCATGCGAACATCGAACTAGGCCCATTGCATCCGCAGAGAAAATCCTGCCCTTTCCGATCTGACGGGTTTCTTTTCCCGCCCGCGTGCCACCTCAATTTTGAGGTTGCATTGCGTGATCAAATTCCCCACAAATGCAGGCGCTTCTGTCATCACGCGCAACACGAGGCCGGCGCAGCTGGTGGCGTGTGGCTCCTGCTCAATGAAGACCAGGGCCGCCGATTGTTTTTCGACAACACGGCTGAAACGGAACCACAAACTCAGAGGAACTCTGCGAACTACTGATTCCGGAACACCGCCAAGGTCCACGGCAATAAGCCCAAAACCGCTGCTCTGCAATAGGATGTCGGCGACTTTGAACGCCTGCTCTACAGGAGGCAGTTTGACTCTATTTTTCCCGCATCTCACCCACAGCAGCCGTGGCAGGCAGATCCCGGCGGCTTGCCCGGAACCAGGATCGAAGGAATCGGAAGCATCCACCAGCGCACAGAAATGATCGCGAGTGGCTTGGGCCAGCAAAGAAAGCAGCACGGATGTCTTGCCGGAAGACGACCAATTGCCGCAGATCTCGGTCAGAGCGTGAAGCGGAGCACCCTGGACGGCATCATCAATCTGTGCGATACCAGTGCGAATACTCCCATGTTCTGCACGTCGATACGCCTGGAAAGCGCAGGGTATCTTCCGTTCGATTTCAGTGCGGAGCAGGGTGGCATTCATATATTCGCTTTTTGTTCGCCTTCCGGAAGAGTTACACTAGCCCCAGGACACGGCCCTGTCAATGTGGGAATCGCAGGATTTGCCGTAAAACATTGAGGAATCGGTGGATATTTTTATTGGCACCGCAGGGTTTTCCTATAAAGACTGGGAAGGAACCGTCTATCCGAAGGATCTGAAAAAACGAAAAATCCACCCACTGGAATACCTGGCGCGGTTCTTCGATTGTTGCGAGATCAACACTTCGTTTTACGGCCACATCAAGCCGGAGACCGGGAAACAATGGGCGGCGAAGGTAGCGACCGTCAATTCCCGGTTTCAGTTCACGGCAAAACTCAACCAGGCTTTCACCCACTCGCCGTTGGCGGTCGTTCAGTCGACTTCTGCCGGGACCGTGCGTCCTCTTCCAGAAGACGAAGTTCTTGCCCGAGCGGGCCTGGATAGCCTGGCCGATGCGGGCCGCCTCGGGGCTTTGCTCATCCAGTTCCCGATTTCGTTCAAGAACACCCAGGAGAACCAGGCCTATCTTGACCAACTGCTCAAAAGGTTTGCTGATTATCCGCTGGTCCTTGAAGTTCGTCATGCCACATGGAATGATCCCAACCTCTTTGCACAACTCACCCGGCAAGGCGTCGGCTTTGCCAACATCGACCAGCCTATTTTGGGCAAGGCCATTCGTCCGAGCAGTCATGTCACTTCGCACGTTGGTTACGTGCGTCTCCACGGGCGCAATTACAAAGAGTGGTTTGAGTCCGGGAGCCGCAATGACCGCTACAACTACCTCTATACTCGTCCGGAATTGGAGGGGTGGGCAGAGCGCGTGAGAACGATCAGTGAAAACGCGCAGAAGACCTTCGTCATTACCAACAATCACCCCGATGGCAAAGCTGCCGTGAGTGCTCTTGAGATTGCCCACTTGCTGACGGGGAAGAAAGTGAAGGGCCCCAGGATGCTGGTGGAGAAATATCCCCAGCTTAAGTCTTCTGTCGAGACGGAATGTCTCTAGGGTGCTGGAAGTGCCCTTTCAGGCCTACTTGAATCCTTCCACGTAGAGAGAGTGCGGTAGTTCGGTGGAGTCACCGGGCTCGTAGGGGGGCACACGGCTTCCGTACAGACGGCTGTTGCCCTCGGCAGATTCTTCCACCTCTCGAAACCCGGCAGCGCGAAGGACTTCCTCCATGTATCCAAAATCGAAGGCGGTACGATGCTGGCCATCGCAGAAGACGAAATTGGAGAAGCGCCCACCGAGAGAGTCGAAATGATTCGGGAACGAGCCTTCGAACCAGCTGATACGCTTCTGGCAATAGGCGGCGATGGCCGTGCCGAGGTTGGGAACGATCAGCCGGATTCCCGCTCCCGGCTTGAGGACCCGGTGACATTCGTCGATTAAGCGTCGCAGTTCGTTGTCGTAGAAGTGCTCGAACATGTGAGTCGCGTAGATGGAATCCACAGAACCCGAGGGGAAGGGGAGACCATTTCTTACATCCAACCAGAGATCAGTCTTGGCGAACGGATTCGCATCGACGTTGACAAAACCTGGCAGATATTTGGGTCCGCAGCCGAGGTGCACGTGGAGCGTTCGTTGCGGAGCCCGCAAACGCCAAAAAAAGCGCCGCAGAAGATGGTTGGGAAGAGCGGCTTTGGAGATCGCTCCAAAGGCAATGTCTTTGTAGCGCTGATGTAGCAACGGCGGCCCCGATAAAGGTGAGAAGTCATTATAGTTGACGCCCGCCTCTAGTCACGCGCACTTCACTTGGAGGGTAAGGGGCGAGTCCTCGACTCTTGCGCGCGCCTGGGCACGTGACCTTTAAGTTGCCCGAATGTCTTCAGGACGGCAAGATTCTTCCGGATCAATGTGTTCCGCTGTTCCACACAGGCAAAGCTCCGCATTGGGTCTTCCGGCGTGTTTGTTGTGTAGTCGAGCACCTTCTCTACAGTGCTTGTGATCACGTTCAGCCGCGTATCCGATGCGCCGTAATAGATGTAAACGTCTCCGCGTTTCGTCGCGATCCATCCGTTACTGAAAACTACGTTCGAGACATCACCGATCCGCTCCTCACCCTGTGGCGACAGGAAATACCCTGCCGGTCGGTGCGTGATCGAATACGGTTTCTGCAGGTCACATAAGAAGGTATAGAGCACGTAGCGCAATCCCGCGGCGGTGTTGCGTACACCGTGCGCCAGATGAAGCCAACCCTTGGCAGTCTTGATCGGCGCCGGCCCCAGACCGTTTTTCACTTCTTTGATAGTGTGGTACTCGCGATTGTCGATGATGATCTCTTCGTCGATATTTGCGCCTACCATCGTCGAGCACAGTCCCCAACCGATGCCGCCGCCCTTCCCGGCTTGGATGAATTCATCCTGGGGCCGTGTATAGAGCGCGTATTTTCCATCGACGAATTCGGGGTGCAACACGACATTTCTCTGTTGCGGGGATTTCGTCTTCAAGTCCGGAAGGCGCTCCCATTGCTTGAGGTCTTTCGTTCGCGCAATTCCGCATTGGGCCACCGCTGAGGACGTGTCCCATGAGGGAGCTTTCGGATCCTTTCGCTCGGCGCAGAACAGACCGTAGATCCAGCCATCCTCGTGCCGCACGACGCGAATGTCGTACACGTTCGTGTCAGGTTCGCTCGTCTCCGGCATCAGGATCGGGTAATCCCAAAAACGAAAGTTGTCGACTCCGTTCGGGCTTTCCGCTACTGCCAGGAAGGACTTGCGATCCACGCCCTCAACGCGGGCAAACACCAGGAACTTCCCCTCATACTCCATGGCGCCAGCATTGAATGTCGAGTTCATGCTCATGCGTTCCATGAGATGTGGATTACTTTTTGAATCGAAGTCGTAGCGCCAGAAAAGCGGGGTATGCTCAGCCGTCAGCACTGGGTTCACGTAGCGGTCGAAGACTCCGTTGCCGGTCTTCACTTTTAGGTTCTTGCGCGTAATCAGTCGCGCGTGCTGGCGAAACAGGTTCTGTACCTTCCTCTTATACTCAGTTGAGTTCATTGTTCAGCTCCAGAGAGATTCGGCCGTCGGTTTTCGGACCCTGTTTTCGTCAGCCCTTGTCTTTTGCGGCCATCCTGTCCCGCCGTTCGATGACTTCAAAGCAGGCCCGGCTGTTGTGATACGGACACTTCCAAGGATCCACTTTGTACCTGACGTTGCTTGGTGTCCCGTCGCGCGACACCAGCCAGTACCATTCTCCTCGTTCACGATCGACGATGTACTTCTCGATGAAATTCCAGCTCTTCTCTGACGCGGCGAGGAAATGGTCCTTCCCGGAAAGTTCGTAGGCGTTGAGAAATCCCACCACTGCTTCCGCCTGCGGCCACCAATGCTTGTCGGAATCGATGATCTCGTGGCCTTTGCCCTCGTAGAAGAGTCCTCCGTCCTTGTCCAGAGCCTGCTCGTACACAGCCTGGGCCATGTCCACGGCTGCGACCCGAGTCCTCTCGAGAATCGCGCGATCTCCCAACATTTCCGCTGCCTCGCAAATCAGCCAGCTTCCTTCGATGTCATGGCCAAAGGAGAAACGGTCTGAGCGGTCGTGCCACAGTTCGTCGAAGAACATCCGAAAATGGCGAGTTTGGGGATCAATGATGCGGTCGAGAAAAATCAGAAGCAGGTCGCGCAGCCGTTTCCGCAGTTCGTTGTCATTCCATACCCGCAGAAGATTCGCATATGCTTCCAGCAAATGAAGGTGCGTGTTCATGGACTTCTTTTCATCCATGTCGACTGCGCTCAGCCGTTGTTCCCCCGCCAGCTTCCAATCTCGCTCGTAGGTTTCGAAGTATCCGCCGTGCTCTCGATCATGGCTCACTTCTTCAATTAAATGATGGAGCGCGATGGCTCTCTCCCGCGCTTCTTTCCCGGTGCTCGCGGAGGCAAATTCCGCCAATGCGTACACGGTAAAAGCTTGTCCGTAGATTCGTTTTTTCGTTTCCAGTGGATTTCCCAGATGGTCCACCATCCAGTACACGCCGCCAAAATCATGGTCCCAGAAGTGCTGACACAGATACTCGTATGCCCGCTGCGCGGTGCGCAGACAGATTTCATTTCCGTAGACCTTGTACGCCTTGGAGAATGTCCAGAGAATGCGCGCGTTCAAGATCAACCCTTTGTGCGCCAGGGGGTCGATCGTGAGGTCATTCGCAATCTGCCCGTGAAACCCGCCATGCTGATCGTCCACCGCGTACTTCAACCAAAACGGCAGTATGTTGCCGCGCAATTCCCGCTCTACCCGCTCTCCCAAGGTGTCCACGATAGCCCTTTCTCGCGTCGAGGAACAAAAACGTTACTGTAAAGGGAAAACGATGCCACGAGTGACAAAATTACGCTAGAATTCTCCTTGCGGTTCTTCCTGTGCAAAGAGCCTTGATCTGATGAAGAAGGCTGAGAACACTGGACGCGTCACAAAAGCACCTGCAGTTACGCTTAAAGCGCTGGCTTCCCATCTCGGCCTCGCGGCGGGGACTGTTTCCAGCGTCCTCAACAATTCGCCTGCCTCAAGGGCGATCCCGGCGCAAACCCGCGAACGAATTTTCAAAGCGGCGCGCGAGTTCGACTACCGGCCCAATTTCCTGGCGCGCTCTCTCCGGGTCCAACGCAGTTACACCGTGGGAGTCATCGCGGAAGAGATCGGAGACGCTTATGGCGCCATGCTCATCAGCGGCATCGAATCTGTCCTCCGCAAAAACAGATACTTTTTCCTCACCGTGGTCCACCGCCACGATGAGGGCCTGATCCGTTCGCATTCGCAGTTGCTTCTCACGCGGGGCGCCGAGGGCATCATTACCATCGACACCTCTTTGGATGAAAAGCCGATCCTTCCGACGGTTGCAATTGCCGGCCATCAGATCATTCCCAACGTCACCAACGTAGTTCTCGATCACCACTGTGCCGCACGGCTCGTCTTCCAGCATCTCCTGGAGCTTGGGCACAGGCATATTGCTTTCTTCCGAGGGCCCTCTTCCAGTTCTGACTCCGTTCCGCGTTGGAACGCCATCCGAGAGGTGGCCGCCGAGCTGAATCTCACGATCCAAGAGGATCTCGTTCTTCAGCTCGAAAACATTCCAAACACTCCCGATATCGGAATCAGCCCCGCAGAAGCACTGCTTGCGAGTAAGGTTCCTTTCACTGCGTTGTTCGCGTATAACGACACTTCCGCAATGGGCGCCATGATCGCCTTCCGCAAAGCCGGCATCGTCATTCCCGATGCCGTTTCCGTCGTCGGCTTCGACGACATCGATTTCTCCTCTTACGCTGTCCCTCCGCTTACAACTGTCCACCAACCGCTGTTCGAAATGGGTGCCGTCTCAGCAGAGACCCTGCTCGACCGGATTGAGGATCGTGCTCCGTTCGTTCCTGAGATTGCACTCGCCCCGAAACTCATTGTCCGCAAATCGACCGGCCCTGCCCGCCAGCTCTGATGCAGACGGCCGAGTCTCGCGAAGTCTTTTCAGAATTTCTCCGCTTTGAAATTTCTTAAATCCTGAACACACGGCGTGCCTCCAGCATGCAGTCGGGCGTACTCCGATGAACCAAGGTGTAACGGTTTGTCCGGGAAATTCGTGCGCCGGCTGCGAGCGTTGCCAATGGCCCCGTCGTCTCCAATTCGACATAACAATGGGGATTGGGATTTGTATAGACTTCGGTACGGCTACCGCCATCGGGATACACGCCCGCTGTTTCCTCAGTGCAGATAAGAAGTGCCATGCGCTGATTCATCCAGAGCATAGATGTGCCTTCCGTCCCGATCTTGACGTATTCACGTGGATCGCGCCGTAGCGAGAGCAGGCGTCCATCGCGCCGCAAGTCTGTTGGAGAAGGTCCTCTTTGCTGCTGATAGCCGTTCGGAAAATGTGAGTTGCCCGGCAAAAGCACGAATACACGGTCGGGCTCGGCCAACTGCGTAATCACCCACACACTAATTTCCACGTCGACACCCTCGTGCTTCTGGAATTCAGTGGTAATCGCCAATTGCGTCGACTTCGCCAGCAGCTTTATGTGTCGAACAACTCGCACGCCGTAGTGGGGATCGACTTCGGAGACAAGCACAACTTTTTCGTCCGCAACCGACGCATGGAACGGCTTCGAGTCAAATGCCGACGGTGGCGGCCAAGACTGACCAGTATGTTGTTCCCATTCCGTTTGCGGAGCCGGCCAGGCTTTGTCTCCGCCAAAATTCAGCCATCCGTTCGTGTGGGCGTCTGGCAACTGGCCATGCAGCTCAGGGTTCTCCCAGAATGGGCCCGTCTCATCACCGGCAAAACGGAATTGCATCACGCGTCCAAGTGCAGGCACCACAATGGCTTCGACGACGCAGTTGCTCAGCAGGATAGATTCCGGCCAGTCATGATACGAGATTCGATCAATCGTCATGGTGAACGAAGTACCGTTCTCGCGGCCCAAACGTCGAGGCTATATTCTCGTCGCTGCCTTGTCGGGTATGGCCTTGTCCATGCCTGCGTACTGGTTGATGTGTTCGAGTTCCTTGAGATGGTCGTACCAAGTGAACTTCAGAATCAGCGAAGTCACCGCACTGACAACCGCAGCAATTGCGGCATAGCGCAATTTCCAGGTCACGATGTACATCGGCAGCGTCACCAGAGAAACCTGCCAGATCATGCCGACGACGATGTTGAACATGTCGCGGAAGAAATCGCGGTTGCGTTGGAAGGAAGGATCTTCGGCCAGCACTTTCTTCAAGACCGGTCCCCAGAACCCCCACGGACGAACGCGGCGGTAGAAGTCTTTCAAAATCTCTTCGTCTTCCGGCTTGGTAAGCAGCGTGCCGGCAATGGATGCGACGAGGGATAGTAAGAAGACCAGGCCGAACCCCACGGAGACCTGCAGATTCAACGAGTGCCGGTGAGCATAGGCTTGCAGCGGAGCGATGTTGTCGATGAGCAGAGGAACACCGAGCGAAGACAACATGCCGACGACCATGCCCCAGAAATATCCATGGCCGTTAAAGCGCCACCAGTACCACTTCAGGACGTTGGAGGCGGTGTAGCCGCCCCAGAGCGATGTCACGATGAAGATCACGACTCCATTCACACTCGTGACGTACCACCCTAAGAGCACGCCCAGCAAGACCACGACAAAGGAACTGAGATAGCTGAGACGCACATAAGTCCTGGGATTTGCGCTGGGATTGATATAGCGCTTGTAGATGTCGTTGACGAAGTACGGCGGCGCCGCATTGACGGTGGCTGCGAAGTTCGACATGTAGGCGGCCAGCAATCCAGCGATCAGGAACCCCAACAAGCCGGCGGGAACGAAGCGTCCCAGCGCTTCAGGAAGGACGCGCTCGAAGTCCATGTTCGTGCCCATGGCGCGGATCTGCTCGCTGAAGAACACGAGGGCAAGCACCGTGAGCCCAGTGATCAAGAAGTAACGTGGAAAGGTCAGAACGACGTTTACCCAGCCGCTCATCATCGAGGCTTCGCGTGGGTTCTTGCAGGAAAGGATGCGCTGCATGTCGTAGTTGGGAGCAGGCCCAGCGGCGCTGATCAGAATCCCTTTGAGCAACAACATCATGACGAAGAATCCGAACAGGCCGTATCCGTCTTGCGCCACGCGCTGGTTGGCCGACGGCAGCAGAGTCGACCAATCCATATTCAAGTGCCACCCGAAGAAGACGTTGTCCCAACCCGCCGGGATGAAATGCTGGAACGTGCCGGGAGCGACCTTCATCATCGCGATAATCCCGACGGCGAAGGATGCCACCGACAGGATGCAGAATTGCAGAACCTCCGTGATGACCACGCTAAACATCCCGCCCTTGATCACATAGATGGCAGTGATCGCGATGAGACAGAGTGCATACAGGTTGACGTTCATCGCTTCATTGGCACTCAGGTGCCAGGGCAGGAATGTGGCTGCGAATTTTCCGATGCCCTTGAATCCATAGGTAAAGAACGCAATGATGCTGAAGAACGCGTAGATCACGACGATGATGTGCGCCAGTTGCGCGCCGCGTCCTTTGCCGAAACGCGTCTGGATCCACTCGGCGCCGGTCATCACGTTCGATCGCCGCAACCAGGTGGAGAGGTACACCATGAGAAAGACCTGGTTGAATGTCGGCCAGAGCCACGGAATCCACACGCTCTTGATCCCATACACGAACATCCAGTACACCAGCAGCATCGTTCCGCTGATGTCGAACATGCCCGAAGCGTTGGAAATGCCGAGGATGTACCAGGGCATCACATTGCCGCCCAGGAAGTAGGCCTTCATGTCGCGCGATGCACGATGGGAAACCCAGTAGCCAATGAGCACCGACAGGGCCAGGTAGGCAACGATGATGGCAAGGTCAACGAAATGCAGATGCACGGTCCACCTCGATTGAGTCAGCCTGCCGCGCCTGCTACGCCAGTGCACGTTCAGTCTGTGATTCGTTCAGAGCCCAGTCACTTCGACAGAGTGTTGCGGTTGCAAGTACAGAATCGCGAGGATGCCGGCCTTCCCCGCGAACTACGGCATCACGGGAGCGTGCCGGCCAGCAAGAACACGAGCGCCGCCTGCCAGTTGATGCAAATCTCATTGCTCGCATACGAATTCTGGTCGTCGACGTATGTTTTCGCCGGCGGCAACCCCTCGGGGAGCTTCCTCAACGCATCGTCCTGGCGTGCGGCATTTGGTCCGCCGGAGAGCATTCCGGGCCAGGGCTCCGCGTTGTTATCTGCCCCGCTCGGCCGATGGTGCGGGTTGCGGTAGGGATTTTCTCCGACTTGGGTCACCCACGAAATCGAGAACGCGTTGCGCCCAAGCAGGTAGTGAAGGTTGTCGAAGGCAGCTTCCACGAAGGTCGGATCAGGCGCCAGTTGGTTCGCCACCAACAGTTCCATGCCGTAGTTTGCGACTACGCCGTTCGAACCCCACACGTAGTCCTTGGCCAGTAAACTTACGCGGTAGGGATTCTTGTTTGTCCGCTCGACTATGCCGCGCGCTGCAGCGGCCGTAATTTTTTTTATGTCCGCAGCCACGGCAGGATCCGTATTCTTGTGCGTGGCGAAGGCGTACGTCCAGAGGCCTAGTGCAGCAACCTCTCGCCAGCCTTCCGGGCCAGGCTTGGTCAAGGTCTGCCGGAAGTCAAGATAGTGCTTCAGGAAATACTTGTTGTAGACAGTTTCCCCAGTGGTCCGCCAGAGTTCCGCAGCGGCCCACAGCCGCTCGTCGTTGCAGTCGTTGTCGCCGTACTCGCCCGTATTGACGGAGGGCGGATTCTTGAACATGACGTCAGGATTCTTCTCTGTCCAGAGCCACGCCTTCTTCGCGGCTTCGAGGTTGCGCGCGGCAAACTTGGCATCAAAGGGTTGATACACACGCGCAGCGATTGCGGCCACGGACGCCAGATCGGCCGTGGCACAGGTGCTCTTGTACGGTGTTTGTCCGGTACCGATCACCTCGCTTGGCAGGTGATCGTCTTCCGGCATTATGAACCCGGGAAAATGCTCGCTGGTTTGCTTGTGCCAAGCGCCGCCGTCCTCGTCCTGCATCTTCAGCATCCACTCCAGGTTCCAGCGTGCTTCGTTCAAGATGTCCGGTGTGCCATTTCCACTCTCCGGAATCTGCAGGGTGATGCTTTTCAATTTCGGCCCGTAGATTTCCCAGGTCCACAGTAGTGTCCCCGTGGTGATTCCCGAATTCACGACGTACCGGCCATAATCTCCCGCGTCATGCCACCCGCCGACATTGTTTCGCTCCCCTTGCTTCCCGGAAGAGGGGTGAAACTCGCCTTTCAAGTGGCATGCGGCGTGTTTGTAGCCGGGAAATTCCGGCCCCAGATCAACTGCGGTTCCGCAGCGCTGCCCATAGAATGCCCGCATAGCCAGATAATAGGTGTGCGAGAACACATCCGGCCGGATCGAAAATGTCCAGCTTCGCCCCACGCCGGGAACGTCCAGATAGTAGGTTCCGGGGTCATTCAGCTTCGTGAAGTCGGCAATTTGCACGGAGTCGCCCGTGTCGGCATCCAGGCTGGCTGCCCCGAGCGTGCCCTTGAACACGGCCACGCCGCTGGTTGCGCGTTTCACTTCGAATGTTTTGGCAGCGACAGTCACTAGCGCTATTTTTGGGGCACTCGACAAGTACCCTACCTGATCCACCTTGATTTGGATTCTTGTTTCATCGCCAAACGCTTGTCCCAGAATGGCAATCAAGAAGGCCAAAAGGACCATCAACGAGACAACCCATCCTGCCTTGCCCTTCCCGTAAGCACATGCGGATCTCGTCATTTCGCTTCTCCCATTTGCGCGCGTGACAAAGACCGGTTCCGGCACACGCGGCAGCGTACGTCACGCGAGGACGTGACGGTCATCACGCCGCCAGAACTGGCGGCATGGCCTGCCTCAGAACCAGCTAACATATCTACACCTCAAAGTTGCCAAAATCCAGTAGAAAATCGTTATACTAGACCGTCCTCCAACCGAGCGCCCCGCTCAGAAAGGCGTCATCATGAAATACGGGTACTTCGACGATCCCAACCGGGAATACGTAATCACTCAACCCGATACGCCTCTGCCCTGGATCAACTACCTCGGATGCGAGGCTTATTTCGGAATCATTTCCAATACCGCCGGCGGTTATTCGTTCTACCGCGATGCGCGGCTGCGCCGCCTCACGCGCTACCGCTATAACAATGCTCCCTTCGATCTCGGCGGCCGCTACATTTATGTTCGCGACAATGATTCCGGCGACTTCTGGTCTCCTTCTTGGCAGCCCACGCGGCACAAGCTGGACAGTTACGTATGCCGTCACGGCATGGGCTACACCACGATCGAATCGAAATACAGCGGCATTGAAGCAAGCACACGTTACTTCGTACCTCTGGGCGAGAATCTCGAAATCTGGCAACTGACAATTGCGAATCACCGCTCGCAGGCTGCGGAACTGTCCGTTTTCTCGAGCATTGAGTTCTGCCTGTGGGACGCTCAGGATGACTCCACAAATTTCCAGCGCAACTTCAGCATTGGCCAGGTCGAGATCGAAGACGGCGTGATCTACCACAAGACGGAATACCGGGAACGGCGAGACCACTTCGCATTTTTCGCGTGTTCCGAGAAGATCGCCGGCTACGATACTCAGCGCGACGTTTTCCTCGGTCCATATCGCGGATGGGACAATCCCGCCGCGGTCGAGTCCGGACGTTCCTGCAATTCGGTCGCCTATGGATGGGCTCCCATCGGCTCACATCATGTGAAGCTCACGCTCAGTCCGGGCCAATCCCGTCAAGTCATCTTTCTGCTTGGCTACCAGGAGAACCCGCGGGATCAGAAGTTCGATCCACCCGATTCGCAGATCGTTAACAAGAAGGCCGCGAAAAGCACGATCGCAAAATATCTGCTTCCGGCGAATGCCGATGCAGCGTTCTGCAGGCTCCGCAATTATTGGAGCGAGTTACTAGGTCTTTGCCAGGTCGACACGCCGGACGTGCACACGAATCGGATGGTGAACATCTGGAATGCATATCAGTGCATGGCCACGTTCAACATGTCGCGTTCGGCGTCATTCTACGAATCCGGCATCGGACGCGGCTTAGGCTTCCGCGATTCGAATCAGGATCTGCTCGGCTTTGTTCACATGGTGCCAGGCCGGGCCCGCGAGCGCATCGTCGACCTGGCAGCCACGCAACTCCCCACCGGCGGCGCCTATCATCAATACCAGCCGCTGACCAAGCGAGGCAACAACGATGTAGGGAGCGGATTCAACGACGATCCGCACTGGCTGATCGTCGGTGTCGCTGCCTATCTCAAGGAGACCGGCGACTGGGGCATCCTGGATGAGGCGGTGCCTTACGACAATGCGCCGGGTTCCGAAACCCCGCTCTACGAGCACCTCCAGCGCAGCTTTCGTTACACGCTCGAGCGTCTCGGGCCGCATGGCCTGCCCCTCATCGGCCGCGCCGACTGGAACGATTGTCTCAACCTGAATTGCTTTTCCGATTCGCCAGGACAGTCTTTCCAGACGACGACGAACAAGGATGGCAAGGTTGCCGAATCCGTCTTTATCGCCGGCTTGTTCGTGCTCGCCGGGCGTGAACTCGCGGGGATCGCGAAGCATCGCGGGCTCGCGGCGGAAGCTTCCTCATATCTGGCCGAAGTTGCGAAGATGGAAGCCACGATTCGCAAGCACGGATGGGACGGTGAGTGGTTCGTCCGTGCCTACGATGACTTCGGCCGCAAGATCGGCTCGAAGGAATGTGCGGAGGGCAAGATCTTCATCGAGACGCAGGGATTCTGCACGCTCGCCGGCGTTGGCCTTGAAGACGGCCTCGCGGCTCGCGCTCTGGAATCCACGCGGGACCTGCTCGCCACCAAGCACGGCATCGTTCTGCAGCAGCCTGCGTATTCGAAGTATTACCTTGAACTGGGCGAGATTTCCTCTTACCCGCCGGGCTACAAGGAAAACGCCGGCATTTTTTGCCACAACAATCCCTGGGTCATGATCGGAGAGACGCGCGTCGGGAACGGGGATATGGCCCATGACTACTACAGCCGGATCAACCCATCGGCTCGTGAAGAAATCAGCGACCTCCATCGTTGCGAACCTTATGTCTATGCGCAGATGATCGCAGGGTGCGATGCTCCCACGCACGGGGAAGCCAAGAACTCGTGGCTCACGGGCACGGCCGCGTGGAACTATTACGCCATCACGCAATGGATCCTCGGGATTCGTACTTCGTGGGACGGCCTGCAGATCGCGCCGGTTATCCCGAAGAGCTGGCGCGGTTTCAAGGCGACACGCAAATTTCGCGGCGTTACCTATCGCATCGAAGTTCACCGGACCGGGGATGGGAACCGAGTGTCTCTTGAAGTGAACGGCGCACCGATCGAGGGTAATGTGGTGCCCATCCCAGAGGCAGGTTCACGCGTCGTGGAGATCAGAGCGACGTTGCGTTAGGCTCTGACTATTGCGTTCAGTAAGCCACCCTTCAATCCAGACGAGTCTCCCGCGAACTGTGCCGCGATTCGCGGGTTCGGATCGCGATCTTCCCCGCGTTTTGGCCGAGAGGTTCTTGTGATGCCAATGTGGATATTATATACAATCGGCATGGAGGACCTATGAATCGGCGCTGCCTTTCCGCTCTCTTGATCGCATTAGTCCTTATCCTGCCTCTTGCCGGACAGCAGAATGCTCTCTTGAAGGACTACATCGCGGCAGTCGTTACCTCGCCGCCAGACCGGCTACATGCCGATCCTTTCTACAAGAAGTACACGGATGCCTCCGGGATCCCGGTGCTGAGCTCAGATAAGGCCCCGAATGCAGCTTTGCTTGTCGCGCGAGATATCGTGATTCACATGTTGTCGCGGCGAACGGATCTCCGGGAAGCGATGATCGCTCAAAACTGGCGGATCGGTGTGATGGCGCAGTCGGAGAAAACCACCGACATTCCGGAACATCGCAATCTCAAGAAACCCAGCTATGACGAAGTAACGGACATCGAGCGGGCACACTGGGACCACATTTCAAAAATGTCCGACCGAGAATACTGGGACAAGCGCGCCCGCGGGCTTGGCGGGAATCCTACGACCTGTGCGGAGGAGAATCTGCTCGGCTATCCGGACACGCGCTACTATGGAGAGAACATTTTCGTGCATGAATTTTCGCACGCTATTCATGCTGCGATCCGAATCGCCGATCCGAAACTCGCCGCTGACATCGACCAGGCGTATCGGGATGCTATGGCGATCGGCCTGTGGACGGGATCCTACGGAACCACCAACCCCGATGAATACTGGGCGGAAGGCACTCAGTTCTGGTTCTATTCCAATTACGAATATCGGGACGGTGAACACATCATCAACTCGCCGCAGGATCTCATGCGTTACGATCCCAAACTCTATGAGCTCTTGAGCCGGGTTTATCCGGACCATGAAATTCCAGTCGATGCCTATCGTGGCAAGCGGATCAAGGCGCCCGCGAGCCATAGGTCTGGAGCAGAAATTGTGAGCGAAGATTGACCTTTGCCATCAATTACGGGACCGCGATTCCGAGTGCGAATCCCTATCTCCAGCGGACGGAGAACGAGTAGATCGTCATCGAGCGATAGGTTTCACCTTTCTTGAGGACGGTCGATGGAAAATCGGGATGATTCGGCGAATCGGGATAGTGCTGTGTCTCGAGGCATAATCCGTAACGATGCTTGTACACTTTGCCCTGCTTGCCCTTGATCGAACCGTCGAGGAAATTGCCACTGTAAAACTGGATGCCCGGCTCGGTGGTCGCGATCTCGAGCATGCGCCCGCTCTTCGGCTCGTACACACTAGCAGCGGGGACCGGTGCGGCATTGATACCGGCATTCAGCACAAAGTTGTGATCGTATCCATGACCCACCTTTAGTTGATCGTCGTCGCGATCAATGCGTGCTCCAATTGCCGTCGGGTGAGTGAAGTCGAACGGCGTCCCCTTCACACTCTGCAGTTGTCCGGTCGGAATCAGACCCTTATCCACGGGAGTGAAGCGGTCCGCATAAATCGTGAGCACATGTCCGAGGATGTCACTCTCTCCCTGGCCAGCCAGATTGTAGTAGGCATGATTGGTCAAGTTGACGATCGTGTCTTTGTCGGTCGTCGCTTCGTAGGCGATCTTCAACTCGTTGTTGTCGGTCAACGTGTAGGTCACTTTCACGTTGAGGTTTCCCGGATAATTGCCCTCGCCGTCGGGCGAAGTGTAGGTCAGCACGAGACTCTGTGAATCCCGGCTTGAGATTGGTTTCGCCTGCCACAGTACTTTGTTGAATCCGCGGTTGCCGCCATGCAGGTGGTTTTCGCCGTCGTTGCGATCTAGCGTATATTCCTTGCCGTAGAGCGTGAACTTGCCATGAGCGATCCGGTTGCCGTATCGACCGATGGTTGCACCGAGAAAGGACTTGTCGCCCTCATAACCCTCGAGCGTGTCGTAGCCCAATATGACGTCGGCGAAGTTGTGATTACGATCCGGCACTTTGAGAGAGAGGAGAATACCGCCGTAATTCGTGATGGATGCTTGCATACCGCTGCTGTTGGTAAGCACATACAAGTCCACCGGAGATCCATCGGGAGACTTGCCAAAAGGCTGCCGCTCAAGACCCGCCTTGGCTTCCTGGGCAGCGGCCTGTGCAAGGGCCAGGCAAAGCAGGACAACAGAGCAAAGGATGACGCGAAAAGCAATCTTCACAAGTTCCTCCCATCCGGCCCCGGGCGGAAACCGGTTCGATACGAATTCGTCCGCACAGTTGCGAGAGTCTTTCCGGCAACTGAAGGTTACGCGGTATTCAATATTACAGTTGCTACGGATAAGCGCGGCAAATTGAGCTGAACGCGAGAATTCTCCACCACCACTCGATGCGGCTTTGGCACGACACGATCAGGACCGTCGAAGCTGTTGTAGTCATTCCAGTCTGGATCGTGCAGAATCTGCGCCGTACCACTCCTGGCCGTCGCTCCCTGCAAAGTGCATTGGACTTCCATGTCGGCATCAAGCCGCGGGTTCACGAAGCTAAGAACAAGACCCGCGTCCTTCTTCGATGCCGAGACGGAAAGCCCCAACTTGGACGTGTCATCGCATTCTGTCCGTACCGATAGGTTCGAGCGATGCGCCTTAAACAGCGAGAAGGCATGATAGGTTGTCGTGCGCACGCAATTCTTGCCTTCCGGCCCATCCGTCATGAGCAGCGACTGGAGCACGTTGACGATCTGCGCGATATTACACATGAAGAGCTTGTCAGCCTGGCGGTTGAACAGGTTCAGTCCCAGCCCGGCGGCTACCGCGCCGCGCATCGTGCTCTGCTGCCAGAGCGCTCCGTTGCGCTTTTCGTCCGATTCGGGGATCTTGTCCCAGACGCCCCATTCGTCGAGCAGGAGCGCGATCTTCGAGCCGTCCCGATAGCCGTCAAGGATGGCGCGCTGTTGCACGATGGCGTCTTCGACCTTCTTGAAGATCGCAAACTGTTCAGCGGCGTTGTCGGCGGAGAAACTCAGCGGCGCATCGTTGCCGCCTTCGTAGTAATGCATTGAGATGCCGCCGGGAATCGCTCCATCCAGCCGATCCATGAAGCCTCGAGTCCAGCGAGCATCGTTTCCACTCGGTCCGCTCGCGATCAGCATCGGCTCAGTGTCACCGAAGGGGCGGATGTAAACACTGAAGCGTCGATAGTGGTCGGCGTAGACTTCAGGCTTCATCCAACCGCCGCAGCCCCAGCTTTCGTTCCCGACTCCCCAGTAGCGGACTCTAAACGGCTCCGGTGAACCGTTGCGGGCGCGCTCGTCGGCAAGCGTACTGCCTTTGGGCATGTTGCAGTACTCCACCCAGTTCCGCAATTCCTCCGGCGTTCCGCTGCCGACATTGCCCGCGAGGTATGGCTCGGCGCCGATCAGACGGCACAGCCCGATGAATTCGTGCGTGCCAAAACTGCCATCCTCGATGTAGCCCCCCCAATGGATGTTGACCCGTTTCGGCCGCTCGGCTGCGGGGCCAATGCCGTCGCGCCAGTGATAGTCGTCTGCGTAACAACCTCCGGGCCACCGCAATACGGGGACTCCCAACTCTTTGAGATATTCCACGGCTTGTTTGCGATAACCATTGATGTTGGGGATTGGCGAATTCTTCCCGACCCACAGCCCGCCGTAAACGCACGAGCCGAGGTGCTCAGCGAAGTGGCCGTGAAATTCTGGACGAACCGTTCCGATCGGCCAGTCTGCATGTACAACCACACGACGTGGGTTCGAGGCAGCATCCCCATTGGCCCACGATGGAATCAGAGAAACGACCGAGGCAGCCGTTCCGACTTTCATAAACTGCCGGCGAGAGACATGTTGCTTCATAATCCAGGCATTTCCTGTATATAGAGCACGCTTGCGTGCATATCAGATTGCAATGACCGAGTTCTGCATTCGGCCGGTAATTTCTGCTGACCGCTCGCGAACCAGCATGTTGATCTCACTGCGCAGGCCAAATTCCGGCAGATAGATGCCGGGTTCTATCGAGAAGCAGGAGTTGGCAATCACTTCGCGTTCATCACGGACTTCGAAGTTATCCATGTTCGCGCCATTGCCATGCACCTCGGTGCCGATCGAATGCCCGGTACGGTTGTTGAAGTACTGGCTATAACCGGCCGCTTCGATGACGTCACGCGCCGCCTTGTCGACTTCCCAACCGCAGAGCGTTGAACCCGCTGTGATGGTTTGTTGAACCTTGGCAATGGCCGCATCGCGCGCGCGGCATACAATCACGAAGATCTCGCGCACGCGTTCCGGCGCTTGCGGCCCTACAAATCCGGTCCAACTGATGTCGTAGTACACCGCATCCGGCGTGTTCTTTTTTGCCCACACATCCAGCAAAACGAAGTCTCCGGCGGCAATGGCAGATGAGTGATCGGCGGTGGGGGCGTAGTGGGGATTACTGCTGTTCTGATTGACGGCGACAATTGGCGGGCTGTCTGAAATCAGGTCTTCACGGCGGAAACATTCGACCAGCCATTGCTGGATCGCGTATTCGGTGGCGCCGCCCCGGTCAACCTGCTTTCGGATCTCAGGAAATACCGCCTGCACAATCGAATCGACGGAATCGCGCGCGGCAAAATGACTGGCGATCTGTTGGGGAGTCCAGGCCGCTTCGAATTTCGCTACCAGATTTGCTGAGCTGACAACATCTTTTCCCAAGCTCTTTACGAGATCGATGGTTCCACCATCCACCAGGGACACGGTAAAGATCAGGTTACGAGGGGAGAACTGCATGGCGATGCGTTGATACGGAGACAGCGCCGTCTCAAGACTGGAAAGCAGCTGCTGCCAGGATGCGTACACCAGTTGACGGCCAGGCAGCGACTCGAGATGAAATGGCTCGATTCGATGAACCACTTTTACCGGCTCGCCCTCGGCGGGGATCAGATAAAACCAGCGCCGGGACACCATGAGCGATTCCGGAAGGTGCAGGATTCGATAGGCAATGGCATCCCGGTGGTGGTGATCGCAAAACAGCCATGCGTCGATGCCACGCGCCCGCAGTTCCGATTGGATTGCGTCAATCTCGATCATGCGCAACGACCTCTGCCGCGGCGGGCAGCTTATTACCGCTGGTTGCGTCCGGAGTCTGGCGCAACGCACCCCACGAGCCCTGCTCTGTGCGGGCAATGATCTCATCCTGCAACGGCTTCGTAAGGTCGCAGAAATAGTCGCTGTAGCCCGCTACCCGCACGATCAGATCGCGATATTTCTCAGGTTGCCGTTGGGCCTCACGCAAGGTCGCCGCTGTAACCACATTGAACTGGATGTGATGTCCACCTAACTTGAAATATCCACGGACAAGGTGAGTGAGTGCGTCGATTCCCTTTTGGGTTTCCAGGATCTGCGGCGTGAATTTCTGATTGAGCAGCGTGCCGCCTGTGCGAGCATGGTCCATGTTTGCGGCGGAGTGCAGCACAGCCGTGGGCCCGAGTTTGTCCGCTCCTTGTGCCGGGGAGATGCCATCGGAGAGCGGCTCCCAGGCTTTGCGACCGTCCGGGGTCGCGCCTGTAACCGACCCGAAATAGACGTGGCAAGTGGTTGACAGGTAGTTCACGCGGTAGGAACCACCGCGGCCGTTTGGGCGGCCGTTGATGTCATCGTAGTAGGCGTCGAATACTGACTGCAGAATCCGGTCGGCGTATTCATCATCATTCCCATACTTCGGCGACTTGTTCCACAACAGCAGACGCAGTTTCTCCTTGCCTTCGAAGTTGTCGTGCAAGGTTTCCAGGAGCTCTGCCATGCCGATCGTTTTGCGGTCGAAGACGTGATACCGGATCGCGGACAGCGAGTCCGCACAGCTCCCCGGTGCCACTCCCATGATGTAGGTAGTGTTGTAGCGCGCTCCACCGGCGTTATAGTCCTTCCCTTTCGAAACGCAGTCTTCAATTACAAGGGAAAGAAAAGGCGCCGGCATACGCTCCGCATAAAGCCGTTCAATCACAGCGTTGCCCTGAACCTTGATCTCGATGAAGTGATGCAGTTGGCGGCGGAAGGCGCTGAAAAGGTCATCGTAACCATTGAAAGCGTGTGGATCGCCACTCGCCACGCCAATTTGCTTCCCGGTACGCGGATCAATGCCATTGTTCAATGTGATTTCAAGCACCTTGGGCAAGTTGAAGTAGCCGGTGAGGATGTACGCTTCCCTGCCAAACGCCCCGGTCTCGACACAGCCAGAAATCCCACCGCATAGCGCGTCGTACACACTCTTGCCCTGGCGAATCAGTTCTTCCACTACCCGGTCGGCATTGAAAATTGAAGGCTGGCCCCAGCCTTTGCGGACGATCTCCAGCCCGCGACTGAGGAAACGATCAGGATTTTTCTGACTTAGCTGCAAATTGGAAGACGGTTGCAGCAGCCGCATCTCATCGATCACATCTAGCACAAGGTAGGTCAGATCGTTGACGCCATCCGTTCCTTCAGGCGTGAGGCCGCCAGTGTTGATATTTGCGAAGTCGGTGTATGTCCCGCTCTCTGCAGCAGTGACGCCAACTTTCGGTGGCGCGGGCTGATTGTTGAACTTGATCCAGAAGCATTGCAGGAGTTCTTGCGCCTGTTCGCGCGTGAGGATGCCTTCGCGAAGGTCGCGCTCATAATAGGAATAGAAATTCTGGTCGATACGGCCGGGGCTGAAAGAATCCCATGTATTCAGCTCTGTGACCACGCCCAGATGTACAAACCAATAAGTCTGCAGGGCTTCCTGGAAGGTACGCGGCGGATGAGCCGGCACATGCCTGCAAACCTCCGCAATGGTCTCCAGTTCGGCTTTTCGAACAGGATCAGGCTCGATCTTCGCTAGCTCGCCGGCCTTCTCAGCGTGCCGGGCAGCGTAGTGAATCATCGCGTCGGCGGCAAGCATCATCGCCTTCAGTTGCTCGCGCCTGGTCGGCGCGTCAGCGTCTGCCGAAGAATCGAGAGACTCCAAGGCTCGCTCCGCTTCGGTTTTGAGCCCAAGCAGTCCCTTGTGGTAGACCATATCGCCGAGCACAGTGTGTCCGGGGGCACGCTGCTCCATGAACTCGGTAAAGACGCCCGCCTCGTACGCATCCTTCCATTCCGGGGTCATCTGGCGAAAGATCATGTCGCGCATGGACCGGCCGCTCCAGAACGGAATAATTTCGTCGCACTGGATACGGCGTGCGTCTTTGCTCACGGAGTAGGAAATCTTCTCGCGCGTGTCGAGGACATCGAGATCTTCCACGCTGTGACAGCACAGTTCGGGGAATGTGGGAGTGGCCTTCGGCGCCGGCCCGCGTTCGCCTACGATGAGTTCTCCCTCGTCGATATACACGCTCTTATGTCGCAGAAGATAGTCCAAGGACATCGCCCGAATGACAGGCACGCTGCCCTTGGGCGCGGCCTGGTAGAACTCCGTCATCAATCCGGCACGCTCCATGGAGAGACTGGGCTGCAGGTCCAGGCTCTGCTGGCGCAAGCGAGCGACACGGTCATTCATGGTCAGCCTCCAATGCGAACTATGAATCCGCGCGCAGAACAGCGAGCCGCGAGTTCCAGCATGCGTTCTGCGGTGGGTGGCTTGACACCCGCCATTCCGTACGAGGCATCCAGCCGTTTGTACTTCTCGACTCCGATTTCGTGGTATGGCAGAAGGTCGAGTTGACGGAGCCCGAGTTGCTCGAGGAACCGGCAACTCTGCTCCAGATTTACGTCGTCATCATTGATGCCAGGGATCACCGGAACGCGAACTTTCACGTTCGGATGCTCTCTCGACAGGAGAGCGAGATTGTGCAAGACGATTTCGTTGCTGACCCCCACGAACCAACGATGCTTCGTGTCGTCCATCATCTTGAGATCGAAGAGGAACTCCTGCGTCAGGCCGGCGATTCGACTCAATACTGACGGAGTCACATAGCCGGAGGTGTCGACCGCCGTTCGCAGTTGCCGATCATGGCAGGCGAGCAGAGCCGCCTCCAGAAACTCCGGTTGCGCCAGGGGTTCGCCGCCTGAGAAAGTGACTCCTCCGCCGGATTCTTCGTAAAACACTTGATCGCGGGCGATGACCTCCATCAGTTCCGAAACAGAAATGCGTTTGCCGATGAGCTTTCGAGCATCCGCGGGACATGCCAGAATGCAAGCCTCGCAGAGAGTGCATCGCGAGCGATCCCGCACCGGGCGGCCGTCCCACTGCAGGGCTCCGGTCTTGCAGGCCGAGCAGCAGTCCTTGCAGCTCAGACAGCGATCGAGAGAATAGAGGATTTCGGGGGAATAAGACTGGCTTTCGGGATTGTGGCACCAGCGGCAGTTGAGCGGGCATCCCTTAAAGAAGACAGTGGTGCGAATTCCCGCGCCGTCGTTCAGAGCAAACCGCATGACATTGAAAATCAAACCGGTTAGGGTTTGGGTCGGGTGGGCGGGCGTGGACGTCAGGTGCGCCAAAATCGGTCTCCGGGGCACCACGAATTACACTTCGAGGATAACTGTATACAATATCCAAAGTCAAGAGCCGCCGCCTCTGCGAGGCCGCCGCGCAAACTCGTCCCCCGGTCAGCGTTCGGAGGGTTGCCCGCACCGAAACTATTTGTGCGCAGCCTGGGTGTGCTCTTCGCGGCGCTTGCGAATGAACTCCTTCAGATACTGACCCGCTTCGGTGATGTGGCGGTGCAACTCTTCGGTAGCCTTCTCTACGTTGCGAGTCTTACACACGTTCAGGATGGCCCGATGTGCTTTGCCCGCGCGATGCAGGTTGCGAGTAATCGCCAGATGGAGGCGCGTGTAACGGTCACAATTATTGTTCAGAACTTTCATGAGCGCCATCAGGGCGGGACGATTGGCCGGCGCATACAGAGCTGAATGAAAACGCCAATTCAACTCTCCCCAGGTGGCCACATCGGCATTTTTGTCGAGCGCAAGCTCATATTCCTTCAAGACTTTCTCGGCCTGCGCAAAGTCCTCATTGGCCATATTCGGCATCGCCAAGCGGAGGGCATGGCATTCGAGCACGGCACGGATGTCAAATAGTTCCTCAATCTCTTCCGGCGAGAGGGCGGATACCACTGCTCCTCGGTTGGCCACTGTCGTAATCAAGCCTTCCGCCTCGAGGAGCAACAATGCTTCCCTTACCGGGATGCGGCTAACCTCGAACTGCTTGGCGATGGCATCCTGGCGCAGCTGCTCGCCTTCGTGCAGATCGCCGTTGAGAATTTGTTCGCGGAGTCTTTCTGCAACGGCATCGGCCAAAGATTGCCGCTCAATAGGGGCGGTTCGCCGGACTCCTGACAAAACAGGCCGGGTCCTGCTCGCGGTAATCATGTCATTAATATACAAGTCCACAGCTCAACTCAAAAGGTAGTCGATGACTAAGACACCGTTCCACTCGGTTACAGAGACAGATGGCCGACCCTGAATGGCAGGAGCGGGCCAAATGGGAGGGACAACGCGTTCCGGGCACGAGGCGTCCACGACGACCCTTTTCAACCATTCTTCCGGCGCACATTCCAGTAGACGGCATAACGGTCTTGAATCACCTTGTACAAGGGAACCATAGAAAAGTCTTTTTCCTGGCCGGCCGCCTTGAAAGTCAAGGGTTCGTTTCCCTGTCCGACCCATGCGGTTGGCTTTTCCGGGTCCGCCACGATCTTGGGGACCTGGTAGGCCTCTCCGCGAGGTTCGTATTCGCCATACATCATGTCTTTTGTGACGCTCTCGAACTTCCCGGCGAGAACGAGCGGACCATACATCACGGCCTGCATCGCGCCGTCGTCCGGCATGGCGTGAATGTGGAGGTCCATAGGGAGGCTGATCTCCACCCGATCGCCATTCTTCCATTGCCTCGAGATGGCCAGGTAGCTACCGGGACTCGAGAAGGCTGCCAGGGGGACCCCATTCACCTTTACTCCGCCGCCTCGCACCCAATAAGGAATACGGAAACGCAAAGTGAGATCAACCGGATTCGACGATTTGACAATGAACGCCGCGCCCTGTTGCTCGGGGAATCGTGTTTCCTGTTTCAGGCGAATGCCCTTTTCCGGCCACTCCAACTCGGACTGCACATACAGGTTCACGTAGACGGAATCGTCGTCGTGGAAATAGATCGTGTCGGTCAGCTTCGCGTATTCCTCGGCTCCAGTTCCGGTGCAACACCAGAGGGCTTCGAAGGGCTTGCCAAACACTTTCCAGTACCCTGAAACCAAGGGCAGATAGTACATCGTTGCGCCATCCTCAGGATTGATGGTGCCCAGGCGATGGTTGAACATCACTCGTTCGTAGTAATCCATCAGCCTCGCATCAGGATTCCAGCCGAAGACGTGGCGCGTGAGTTTCATCATGTTGTAGGCACAACAACATTCGGTTGTGCTCGGGCTTAGTTCCGTCGAGAGCACGCCCGGATCGGTGTTCCAGATCTCGCCGTTGCTGGTGCCGCCTGTACAGTAGCTTCGCTCCGAAACCACTTCATTCCAGAAGTAGTCGGCAATCGCGCGGTAACGGTTCTCCTGGGTCAGTTCGTAATACCGTGCGGCTCCAATCACCTTCGGAATCTGCGTGTTGACGTGCAGGCCTCTCAGTTCGTCGCGATGCGCGGCGAGCGGATCAAAGAATTGTTTATGATCAAAGCGCTGGCCGACCTCCAGGTAGTCCTCTTTGCCGGTCACCGCGTAGAGATTGGCAAAGATCTCACCCATACCTCCGAATTCAGTGCCGAGAACCCGCTGCATGTGGTTGTAGCTAAGCGGCTGCGTATAGAGTTTGACCCACTTGGCCATCCCTTCCGCTATCTCGAGCGCCTGCGTGTTCCCGGTGTGGACATACATATCCAGGAGACCGGCCATGATTTTGTGGATCGTGTAGAACGGCGCCCACACCCGAATGCGTTCGCGTAAACGATCGAAGAACTCGATTGGGAAGGCGCTCAAGTAGCCGTTCTGCAAGTTCTTCTGACATTGCCCGAGTCCCGTAACAACGCTGTCGCCGCGCTTGCGCAATTCCTCGTCGCCGGTGGCCGCGTAAGCCAAGCCCACGGCGGAGAGATAGTGCCCCCCCGCGAAATGTCCACGCAGTTCGCAATCAGGAGCTTCCCAACCGCCCAAGGGTTCAGCCGACGAATTCAGCCCGGCATTGATCCGGAAGGTGTGAAGCAGCCTATCCGGCGGCAAGGAGATCAGAAAGCGCCGGTTGGCCTCGCGTGCTTGCAGGAGCGGCCCATCGCCCAGTGTCACCTGCTTCGACGGGAATGGCCAGACTTTCCACGGCACTTTTTCATAGGAGACTGTCTTTCCACTTTTTTGAAGAGTGTTTACGACCGGATCTTGAGGCGCGGCAAAGAGCTTGTCGGGCAAAACGGCAGCGGTAACGACGGCCGCGGCTGTGGTTACGAATCCCCTGCGTGACATTCCATTGGACTTCATATCAGCTCCTTTGCCCAAACCAGTCTCCTGCAGAAACCCGGCCCGTGCCTATTTCGGCCTGACTCGAACCATGACAACTCCGTGTCTCGGTACGTATGCGCTGAACTTCTCACGGAAAGTACCCAAGTCCTTCTTTACCCAAAGATCGCGGACGGTCGCCTCACCGGTGATGCCAATCGTAGCGAAGTCAACCGTCATCTGCTCGGTGGTTCTCTGGCGGTTGAAGAGCCCGACGGCCTTGCTGCCATCAGCCAGAGGCTTCATCCATACTTCGAATGGGCCTTCCTGCGCAACGCGATGGCCCTGCTTGCCTAAGGGATCCTGATCAACAGCAATTACTTCGTGGTTGGTCAGCAGTTCGAGCGTATACGGAGTCATTCGGGAGAGATCATTTCCCGCGATTAAGGGTGCGGCGAGAATCGCCCACAGGCTCATGTGGGTGCGGTATTCGTCATCGTTCATACCGCCATTACCGACTTCGAGCATATCGGGATCGTTCCAGTGGCCGGGTCCGGCGAATTTTTCCAGTCCATTCTGGTTGAATCCGATTTCGGCCATCACGCGATACTCATCCGTGATGTCACCCGTCGTGCGCCACAAGTTGCCGCCTACTGACGGACCCCACTCCCACACCTTGTTCCAGCCATACTCGCAGAGACTGAACACGATCGGACGGCCGGTGTTCTTGATCGCCTCATGCATCTTGCTGTAGGCAGCCAGCATTTCCTGCTTTGTGCCTGAACCGAGGCACCAGTCATATTTCAGGTAGTCGATGCCCCACTTCGCGTAGGTCTGGGCATCCTGTTCCTCATGTCCGAGGCTGCCCTCATAGCCGGCACACGTTTTGGCGGAGGGCGAAGAATAAATCCCCAGTTTCAGACCTCTGCTGTGTACGTAGTCGGCCAGCGCCTTCATGTCAGGAAACTTTTCGTTCGGCTGGATGAAGCCTTGAGCATCTCGCTGCGCCTCCCAGGTGTCGTCGATGTTGATGTAGACGTATCCCGCGTCGCGCATGCCGCTGGTGACCATCGCCTCGGCTGCGGAGCGGACTGCCTTGTCGTCGACTCGCTCGGCGAAATGATTCCAGCTGTTCCAACCCATGGGCGGAGTGGGAGCGAGGATCTTGTCCTGGGAGACGGCTGGTGTCGCCGAAAGCAGAAGGCCGGCAAGGGTTACTCGCAGGGCGTTCGTCATCTTGATCCTCGATCGGCTAGGCACGCGATGCTGTTCGAAACGGAAAACGTTTTGTGCAAACGTTTTCCCATTTCATCAATCATGGCGTTTTGGTTGCCGCTTGGATTCTGTATCCAAGATCCCGTGTTAGTCAAGAAAATTATAGGCTTCCATCCTTTATTTTCAATAGCTCAAACCATTTCTGGAATTTGGAGTGGCGAGCCAGCGGTGGGTGGCTCGCCGTCTTAAGATAACGTATTCCCATCGCGCGACACGTCTGCTGTTCCCTGCGGACTTGCCTATGGATTTGCAGGTCCCGAAGCCCGAACAATTTCAATATGGTTGGCGGCCTCCACCGTAAGCGTGAATTCCAGCGGATAGTCGGGGGCGCCAGTCTCACGAGAGTCAACCGGGTTCCCGTTGTGCCGCAGTTCGTACCGTAGGCCGGACGGAGTTGCCATGCGGATCGTCGTTGTGTGACGGCGGGAAGATCGATTCTCGACGTTGAAGGCGATCCGGTTGAGCTGTTTGTTGGCCAGAATGGGCTGGTTGGCGGCGAAACCGTCGCCGTCAAGCTCGATCTTCAGGCGACGCGGCTCGGGATCATGCCCACTGACATCTTCAACAATGGCCGCGAATCTCTGGCGGAGGCCGTCGCGCGGTGTGATCCACAGATTGTCGCCGTCTTCAGTCAGAACACCTCCGTAGGCAACCCAGCCGAAGACCGGATCCTTGGTCAGGATTGTCGACGCCATTCGGAGCGCTCCGCCGTACCCCAGGTCAATCTCGCCATCGTAGAACCACGGGCCACGCGGCACCTCGGTGCCCATCCAGGCATACCCGTACTTCGCGGGCATGAACTCCCATCCTGCGGCGCCATCTTTTTCGTTGCCCGGGAACCAGTAGCCGAATCCGGACTGAGCCGGGCCCGTATTCATGAGGCTCCAGGAGCTGAGATAGGACGCATATCCCAGCTGCAGCCAATTGTAAGGACGTTCAGAAAAATTCAGGCCGTAGTCGAGGACGCCCCAGCCTCCCATGGCAGCCATATAGCTGAGACCATGATCAGCGCCGAGTTGGTAGTAGGACGACTCGATCCACCCGCGCACCGCGAGCCCCGCGGCCAGCTGCCGTTCCATGAAATCGCGCGAATCCTGACGGCGCACTACGGGATGCGAATACCAGCGCTTCAGCTTGATGTCCCACCACAGATGCTCGTCCGGTTTCATGTCGTGCGTGGAACCGTACTTGGCGAAGGCATAGCTGGACTCGTATGCCGTACGGTCGAACGCATACTCCGAGCGATACGGATAGGGGTCGTCATAGACGAAGTACTTCACCTTCTTTTCCCACTCGGAGCGCAGCCAGGCGGCACGATCAGGAAAGCCCTCCTTGTCGAGCGCATCGGCGAGATTCAGGACAACGAGTTCGTTGTACAAGCCCCATTTGTAGGTTTCGTAGTACGAAGGAAAAATCTGGTAGGGATAGATGTAGAACGCATGCGCGGTTTGCCAGGCGCGCTCCAGATAGCCCGGCGCGTCCACATAACTGGAGAGATCGGGATATTTTTTCGCGATCTCGTACATGTGGTAATAGAGCCTCACCATGTGCGGGTAGTCGTACGATCGCCAGACGTGCATCTTGTCGAGGTTCTTGTGCGTGATCCGCCTGCGCCGCTCAGGATCACGATTGGTGTACCAGTCCGGCGTGCCGTAGACGCCATATGGATATGGCTGCTCCTGATCGGTGCGCTGGAGTTTTCCCCAGACAAAATGCTGCAGATAGTATTCGAGGCCGCGGATCTCCTCGGCATCAGGAAAGCTCACGTTCTTTTCGGCCACAAATGGCGCTTTGCTGAGTCCCGGATCGTCGCAGGTCAACACATAGGACATTCTCCCGGTGAAAATGTCGGGATCGGCGGGCGTGCGGAGAACTCCGGTGCGCATGTCATAGGGCGCAAAAACGCCGTCCCACCACTTGGAAGGATCACGCACCTGCTGCCGCTGGATGATGAAAGAACTGCGTTTCTTGATCAGGGTCTCGATCGGCTCGGTGACGAAGAACTCGAGATAGGTAGCCCGGCCGGAATCGTGATGAATGGTGAGCTTATTTTCTCCCAGGCGTCGAAATTTGACTTCGTAGATACGGTGGCCATCTTCGCGCTCCTCCAACTTGTTGATGCGCGTCTGGTCGGGGAACTCGCTTTCGATCGAATCGATTCGGGCCCGCGTGCGCAATGAGAATTTCGCTTTTAGGTCTAATGGAATGACCATGCCGGGAACGAATCGTGCATCGAATAGGCCCTCTTCGTAGAGAACCTGGCGCATCTGCTCGTACGACGCAGCCCATCGAAACCGGAACCCATAACGGACACTGCTTCCGTCTTTTCCTGTACCGCTGAGTTTTAGGAAAGTGTGCTCCTGCCTCCAGGTTCCATGCTTCTCTTGCGGGCCGCTGAAGCCAGAATGCACAAAGTCGAGGACTCCCTGCCGACTCAGAGTGAAATATTCCAATTTCGTTCCCGGCAGGACCGTGGCTACCAGAAAAGGCGAGACGCCCGAAGCGCGCACAAAGAAGAGGAACGAACCGTTCCCCGAGATGAACTGATGGCGGACGAAACTCCGTTCGAAGATCCGATGTGGCTCCTCGCCGTCCGGGTGAACTTCGGGAATGCGAATCGCGAGATCGCCGATTGTGACAGCGTCGGCAGTTGTTGCCTGCAGTTCGATAACCCAATCCAGGGCTCGGCCGTCGGTCTTGAAGGTCTGGACAACCTTCAGAGGATCTTTCATTCCGCCCTGCTCAACGACGACCACGTCGTTCGCAATCCGGCGGACCGAAGCAGCTTTGGGCTTGATCTCGACCCATCCGCCCTCCCTGTTCTGGTAGCTGACAAGAAGTCCCAGCGACACTTTGGGGCTCGTCACAACCGCGCCGAAAGGATCAGCGGGATTGGCGATGCCAGTTACGCCTTTGCGACCGAAATGAAAACGAAAACTTCCGCGTTCGATGGTGCCAGATGCCGCCCAGGCAGTGGAAATCGCCAGCGCCAGCAACAGGGCGACTGCTGAAATCCTGCGGGGAAAAGCACGCAAAAGGAAAAATGATGTCCGCATGGGAGGGATTGTATACAATATGCAAAGTACGGGTTAGCGCATTTTTTTCACGCCTGGAGGCAGTATGACGGCCGTCACACGAAGTGAATTCATGAAGTGCTGCGTCGCGGGTCTGTGCTCTTGTGCTGCAATAGCCGTAGTGCCGGAAGCATCCGCGCAGCAAGGAACCAATCCCGAAGCGGACTGGTTGCGAAGTCAGACCGACGCGATGCGCATACGTTATGCAAAGCTCGTCAACGTTCTCGATCAGGAATTGAACGAGGAACAGAAAGCTAAGGTTTTCGAGAGCATGGGGCGCGAATGCGCGCGCCAGTTCCGCAGCATCACATTCGACAAATACAAAGGGGACATCGACGGTTTCCTGAAGTCTATCCAGCGTCCCGATGGTTGGGTGGAGAAAGTCGAATACGACAAGGAAGCTGGAATCATCCGCATTTTCGATCGTGCCGGGAAGTGCACCTGCCCGCTGGTCAAAGCCGGCGTGACGCCTGCGGTACAGTGCAAGT
>Ga0335082_10000660_pt1 | contig 35816 bp, 34 predicted proteins | sample Lox_Sample_41_FD_206718 | JGI IMG/M metagenome (GOLD analysis project Ga0335082, IMG submission 206718) | Soil microbial communities from Loxahatchee National Wildlife Refuge, Florida, United States - Lox_Sample_4.1 | ecosystem: Environmental > Terrestrial > Soil > Wetlands | place: USA... | reverse complement strand
CCGCAGGCGTTCACCGAACGCGCTAGGGCGAGCTTCGCTCTCTTCAAATGATTTGCTCACTTGAGTTTAGCCAGATTGTTTCCCGAATCATATGAACTATGGATGGCACTGTCAAACCTGCCGGAACATTCGCTTCGAGCGCACATCTGCAGACAGCCCTTTAGTGGTATCCTCGACTGAGAAGTAGTTGCACTTGGCCGGATCACCTGCCGTGGCGACCCGGTCAGAAGCACGAACCGTCCGGCGTGCCTTGCCGCTGGACCATGCTGCAACCCGGATCTGCCGGGCCGGGTTTCGTCTGGCGCATCGGAGATGACAGCCGCATCCACTCCCATGTCATTCCCGTCGGCGGAGAACGACCGCCAATCTTATGAGTTGAAAATCTTTCACGACGTTGCCAAGGCACTCACGTCGTCGCTGGATCTCGACACAATTCTGCAAACAATTATGCAGAAGCTGGCTGCCCATTTTGAGCCGGCCAGCTGGGCGTTGCTGATGGTGGATGAAATCAGCCAGGAACTCTATTACGCAGCAGCCGTGGGCAAAGAGTGCGAAGCCGTGAACGCCCTTACCTTGCGGACGGGCGAAACCCTGGCACGGTGGGTGGTCGAGCGCGGAGAGGCCATGGTCATCACCGACCTCAGCCGGGACTCCCGGGTCAGTCAGAACAGGATGGATGGCTTCTTGATCAATTCCGGCTCCGTGGTCTGCATGCCCGTCCGTACTAGTGGCAAAGTACTGGGTATCATTCAGATGGTGAATGTTGACATGCAGGTCTATACGCGGAACGAGATGCTGCTGCAGACTTTGGCCGATTACGCGGCGATCGCTATCGAGAACGCGCGTGCTGTCCGCCGCATCCAGGAGCTGAGCATCACCGACGATTGCACGCGTTTGTACAATGCGCGTCACATGTTCAACGTTCTGGCCGACGAGATTCACCGCTCACAGCGGTTTGGCTACGAATTCAGCCTTCTGTTTCTGGATCTCGACCATTTCAAGCGAATCAACGACGAACACGGGCACCTGATCGGCAGTCAACTCCTGGCACAAGTTGGGCGGCTCCTCCGCGAGAATCTGCGTCTCGTGGATTCAGCCTTTCGATACGGGGGAGACGAGTTTGCCATCCTTCTGCCGCAGACTTCTAAGGAAGCAGCCTTGTTTGTTGCCAAGCGCTTGATGGCGGTCTTTCGCAACGAGCGCTGGCTGGCGGGAAAGGCACATCAGGTGTCGTTGCAGGCCAGCGTGGGAATCGCCTGTTATCCCGGGGATGCCATAACTCCGCAGGACATTGTGCAGCGCGCCGACGAGATGATGTACCAGGTGAAGCAGGCAGGGCGGAACAACATTGCCGTCACCGGAGTGGGAGTCGTGGGGTTGAACGGGCACTCCTAGGCGGCCGGTTCCCGCCGACGGCCGGTTGATTGCCACCGTTCGCGTCTAGGGGCTCCCTTTGGCATGCGGATGGGTGCGGTCGTATACCTCCATCACCTGCTTGACAGTGAGTTGGGTGTAACGCTGTGTGGTCGCCAGGCGTTCGTGGCCCAGCATCTCCTGAATGGCCCGCAGGTCGGCGCCTTCCTCCAGCATGTGAGTACCAAAAGCGTGGCGGAGGGTGTGGGGATGGACATCCGGCGACAGCCCTCGTTGCACCGCGATCTGCTTGACGATACGGCCAACGCTGCGGGTAGTCAGACGGCTGCCGCGTAAGTTGACGAGCAGTGCCCGCTCCGTGGTTCGCCGGGTGTCGCCAAGCACGCGCTGACGCGCCGGTAGGTACGCTGCCAGCGCCACTTTCGCGGAATCACCGAACGGGACAAACCTTTCTTTCCTTCCCTTGCCTCGCACCAGAAGGATTTCCTGCGACCAGCGAATGTCGTCCAGGTTGATGCCAATGAGTTCGGAGTTGCGAATTCCGCAGCCGTAGAGGAGTTCCAGGATCACCCGGTCGCGCTCGGCAAAAGCCGACGATTCTGGCATTGCAGAATCGAGAACGGTATTAACCTCTTCGATGGTCGGTACGCGCGGTAGCCTTCTGGGCAGCTTGGGCGTGGCCACGAGCGCCGCAGGGTTCTGCTCGACTTCTCCCTCCTGCGCCAGCCACTTGTAGAGCGAACGCAGGGCGGCGAGCGACCGCGCCACGGATGTCTTGCTGAGGCCGCGCTTGTAGAGGCTTGACAGGTAGCCGCGAATCAGCAGGTGATCGATGTCTCGCCAGGCCTGCGGCCCCACATACTCGGCGAACGCTGCCAGGTCAGTGCCGTATGCCCTAATGGTGTGTGGCGAAGCGTTGCGCTCCTGCAAGGCGCGAACGAATTTCGCGATGGCGTTCTTAACGACGGTACCGTCGCGTCGGTTCATGCGCCTTTCCCGGCGCGGCCTTTGCCCCGCGGATGATGCTGTTTGTACACACGATTCAGGCGGTCAAGCGCGAGGTGCGTGTACACCTGTGTGGTCGAGATGTCGGCATGTCCGAGGATGGTCTGCACCGTGCGCAAGTCGGCGCCGTTTTCCACCATGTGGGTGGCGCAACTGTGCCGCAGCATGTGCGGACTGGCGTGGCGGGCTGATTGTGCCGAAGCGGCGTTCACCATCTGCCAGACGCGCTGCCGCGTGATCCTTCGTGCGCCGCGCGCCACGAACAGAAACGGCGATGCTTTCCCCGCCGCCAACGCCGGGCGCACATCCCGCAAGTATTGCTGCACGATTTCCTGCGCGGCCCGTCCCAGCGGCACAATGCGCTCCTTGTCACCCTTGCCATGCACCAGTACGTATCCCAGTTCGAGCTTCAGGTCTTCGAGCTTCAGGTTGACGATCTCGGACACGCGCAATGCTCCGGCGTAGAAGACTTCCAGCATGGCACGGTCGCGCACGGTCAACGCCTGTGACAGGCGGCCATCTTTCGTACGGGGAGGACCCTGCAGCACGACCTGAATTTCATCTGCCGCCAGCGACTTCGGCAGCACCTTCCATTGCCGCGGCGTGTCAATGTTCAATGTGGGGTCGCCGGCGATGTAGTGGTCCAGAAGAAGGTATTTGTAGAAGTGGCGCAGCGCCGACAGCTTGCGCGCCACGCTGCGCCCGTCCACACCGTTGGAGAACAGCGAGTTCAGAAAGTCACGGACGTCCTGGCGCCGCGCTTCGCGAAGGCCACGCTTTCGCTTCAGGAGGAATTGGGAGTATTGCTCAAGATCGGAGCGATAGGCCGAGACACTCAGCGGCGCCAGCCCCTTCTCGACCTTCAGGTAGTCGAGAAAGGAATCCAGGAGCCGCTGGTTGAGGTCGGCACTCTGCACGAGAAGAGTATGGAGTGGACTGACGCGACGCGGGAATAGCGACTCGGATTCGGCTTGGTTACGGCCTCGCCTTCTCCACTTCCAGTTCCAGGCCCTCGACTTTGCGGACGACAATCGGTTCGCCGATACCGACGCGGGATGGAGCGTGCGCGTTCCACAACTCGCCCAGCACCCACACCTTCCCTTCCGGGTCAAGATCCGTGCGGGCCTCTCCACGGGCGCCGACCAGACCCTGCTGGCCGGTGACGACTTTGGCGTGTCGGGCGCGAAGCGCGATGGTCATAAGAAAGACGGTGATCACGCCCAATGGCAAGCTGATTGCCAGGGCTGTCAGCAGATGTACGCGCAATTGGGGGATGGGACCATCGACCAGCAAGAGCCCGCCCAGCGTGAGCAAGGCAATCCCTCCGATTCCCAGCACACCGTGGGTAGCGAATTTGGCTTCCAGCGCGAACAAAACAAATGCTCCCATAATGAGCGTAAATGCCGCGTAGCGCGTAGGAAGCAGGTTCAGCGCGAACAGGGCCAGGAGAATGAAAATCACTCCCACAACGCCCGGCACCACCGCACCTGGGTGGTTGAATTCCACGTAGAGCGCCAGTGCGCCGATGGCAAGCACCAGGAAGGCAACGTTGGGATCGACCAGGAAGTCGAGGATCCTCTGCCGCAGGGTCATCTGCAGTTCGTCCACCTGAGCGTTGGCCAGGTCCAGCTTGACCTGTTTGCCGTCGAAGCGCTTAATGGTGCGGCCTTCGAGTTGATGGAAGAGATCGTTCTGGTCCTTGGCAACGATGTCGATGAGGTGCTGTTGCAGGGCCTCCTGGTCCGTCCATGATTTCGATTCACGCACCGCAGTTTCGGCCAGGGCGACATTGCGGCCACGCGGGCCCACGAACGAGCGCATGAAGGCGGCAGAGTCATTTTCCAGCTTTGCCTTCATGGTGTCATCCATTTTTCCCCCGCCAATCTCCACCGGATGGGCGGCGCCAGTATTGGTGCCGGGCGCCATCGCCGCCACATCAGCCGATTCCAGGATGAAGAAGCCCGCGGAGGCTGCGCGCGCTCCTGTGGGCGCGACATAGATGATCACCGGTACTGGCGACGCCAGGATCTTTTCGATGATCGAGCGCGTGGATTCCAGCAGGCCGCCGGGGGTGCTCAACTCGATCAGGACCGCGTCAGCATTGGTCTGACGCGCGCGCTCGACGGCGCGGTCAATGTATTCCGCACTGATCGGCTGGATTGTGTCGTCGATGCGGACTTTGACCACGGTGTTGGCCCAGGCGGGGCTTGCACCCAGCAGCGCCAGCAACAGGCAACAGAGAAACGCACGGCTTCGCGACATAGCTGCCTCCTTCCGGAGGGCCCTGCCTTCATTTTATTTGGAAACCGCCTGCTGCGCAGTGATCTCCTGCTTGAGGGCCAGGGCTGCCGGGTTGGTGGGCTCCAGGGCCAGAGCACGGTCCACCTCGCCGGCAGCTGACCGGAAGAGGTTCTTCTTCAGATCAATGCGGGCGATGACCAGGAGGGCGTCCACGTTGGGCTGTAGGCGGACCGCAGTCTGCGCTTCGCTCAGCGCACTGCTCGCATCACCCTTCTTCTCCAGCAGAACGGCTAATTGCGAATGAGCGGCCGCGTTACCGTAATCGGCGCTGATGGCGTCACGAAACTCTCTCTCAGCTTCATCGAGCTGGTTCTGAGCCAGCAATTCCCTGCCGCGTGCCAAATCGTAGTTTGAGCGCGTGCGCCGGTCGGTCTTGGCAAGCCGGGCTTCCGTCAGGTTGTGTATCTCCAGCTCGAGCTGCCGGTATGACGCTTCATCGTAGTTGCGTTTGATACGTTCCTGCGGCACGCGCGGCTGGCTGGTCGCCAGCATCGCATTTCCCGCCGGCACAGGTGCGACTGGACCGGCGGAAGCCGCAGCTACGCCGCGATTAATCATGTCAAGCAGCGACTTGGCTTCTCCGTCGGTGGAGCGCTGTTGCAACTCTTCGCGCAATTCCCGCGCCGCGCCGGTACTGTCACCGTTCTTGAATAGTGCCACCGCCAGATTGAAACGGTAGTCGGCGTCGTTCGGATCGGCCCTCGTCGCTTTGGAAAAATAGTCCACGGCAGCCGCACGGCGACCGCGGCGCGCTTCCACGACCCCCATGTTGTTATAGACCTCGGTCAGGGGCAGCCGATTGGACAGAAAGCTAAATGCATTGAAGGCTTTGTCGAAACTTCCGCGATAATACTCCGACATTCCCAGCAGGAAGTTCGCCTCACCGGTGGCTGGATCGTCTTTGGGTACGCGGCCAAACCACAATGCAGCAGACTCGTATTCGTGGTCATTATAGTAAGTCTTGCCCAATTGCATCATGGCAGCGGTGTAGCCCGGATTGAGCTTCAAGGCGTTGCGGAAGTGACGCACCTTCTGCTGATGGTCGGCGGCCATCACGCCTCGGATGTAGCTCTCGAAAGCATCCACCCGGATCGGCGGGGCAGCCTGCAGGAACTGCTCGAGGGTCATCGCAGGCGGAGGAGGCATCTGCTCCAGAAGCCCCCAAGCCAGCACTGTCTGCAGGTCGATCAGGTTCGTCAGGGCGCCGCTGCTCTCGACGGCCGCTCCCAGGTGGAGCTTCTTCATGTCCAGCAACCGGGCAGACGCGCTCAGCCGGATGCCGTCGCAGGCATAGCTGCCGAGAACCACATAATCGGCATCCATCAGCTCGGCAATGTGATAGATGGTCGCACGCGAGGGACGTACCGTCGCCGGGATGCCGACGCGATCAAATGCATAGAGACGATCGTCACGGCTGACGAAATGCAGGTGCGGGGAGGCCATTCGCTGGGCGAGCACCTCCGGGAAAGCCTCGCTGATCCACTCCAGTCCCGCCGCATTGGACTGGTTCTCGAAGGGCATGATCATGATGGTCTGCGTGCCGGATGAGGCTTGAGCGCCTGCCGAACGGCAGCAGACACACATCGCGAGCAGCAGCAGACAACGACAGAAGGCCTCTATTAAAGGGTATCGCAATGTATCTCGATTATAGCTGCTGCGCAGAACTGCTCCGCGCCGCGACAAGCGCGATCCAGAACCCGCTGCAGGTGATCGCCAGTCCCAGCCGCGGATGTTTGTTCGGCTACTTGGACACCGCTGCAAACAAATCGGACTTCAGCAGCGTTTGGAAGCGCTGATCATCGGACTGGAAGTGCATCTGCACCAGGTCATGGGAGTTGTCAACCGTGGTATTTTCCAGCGCGATCTTTTCCACCGGGGTGGCGTTCATCTTGCGATACAAGACCCCCGCCTTCAACACCGTAGCCATAGTGGCTGCCGTAATGTTGTCCGAGGTCTTGACGTTCAGGTCAAAGCTGACGCCATTATTGAAATTCATCACGTAATCAGAGGCCAGCAGCCGCTTCTTCACGACGTCGTAGTCGGTCAGCGACCCCGCTTCGCCCAGCGCCGAGCGCATCATGTTCTGAGTCCCCAACTGGTCGAGCACACTCCAGATCGGCGCTTCCTCCACATCGCCAATCAGTCCGCTGATGGTGTTGTTGGACTGCAGCGATTCCGCCCCGTTATCGCGAACGTCGATAGCTCCTCGAATAGCAGCACTGTCGCCAAAAAGGATGGTTGACGGATCGAGGAATACCAACTCCATGCCCGAGCCCATAGGGTATAGATAGGAAAGCTGGTACTTCTCGGGGCGGACCTTCTTCGCCTTCATCTTCTGCAGAAACTCCGCTTTGTGGAACGGACCCTGGGCCACGCCGATGCTGAGCGGCCCCTTCGCAGAGCGGTAGTTGATCAGTGTGAGCTGTTCGACGTCCTTGTCAGGATCAATGCCGGCGGCCTTCAGCGCGGTCTCAAACTGCTTCAGGTTCTCGGGAAGCACGCGGTCACGGAGAGCGCGCGCCGACGGCGAGTCGCGCAGCGCCCGGTAGTCCACCGAAATCATCTGCTGCACTGCCGAAGGGACGACCGTGCGGGCGTTGCTGCTAAGAGGCGCGGCAAGAGCTGGAAGGCAGAGCAACCCGCTCAAGAAAAGGCTCGTTACAAACTGCTTCATAGGCATTTATTTTACTTGAGTACGACGGCAAAGATGCGCAACCGTGAGCCTATGGTTGTAGTGGCGTATGCTCTTCCTTCGAGACCTTATCCGTAGCGGATTCTAGTTTCGCACTTTGGCAATGCGTTTCTTGACATCGTCCAGAAACGCTTCATCCCTGATATCCCCCAGGTTGATCTCCACATTGGCCAGTGCTCCCTGGATGGCGGCATTTGCCTGAGCCACCGCGACCGTCAAATCCGATGCCATCCTCGGATTGGTGATCGCGCGCAGCGATTCCACAATTGTCCGCACTTCCCGCGCCTGCTCCGCGACCGCCAGAGGAACAAGCGTCGCCTTCTTGGTGGCAGCTTCGACCTCGGCCTGAGCTTCCGGGTGATCTTTGGCCTTCTTAAACGCCGCCATAACCTGGTTGAAAGATTCGGCATCGGCATCAATGGCCGTCTTGAGGTGCTCGCGCAATTCGGCGAGCCGTGCCAGCGCCTCGCTAAGTTCGCGCTCATATTGCAGATAGGCTTTCTTGCCACGCGACATACCGGCCACCATGCTGCCTAGCGCCGCCGCCATCGCTCCGCTCGCTGCTGAGGCGCATCCTCCACCGGGTGCTGCCGTTGGTGCAGCAATCTGCTCGACGAACGGCTCGACTCCGGCACGAATCCCTCCAACGGCCATCTTGCCGCTCATCACCGCCGCCAGCCGGTTCTCCAGAATCAAGGATGAATCGAAGTTCTCGATCTGCAGAAACCACTCGGCTGCATCTTCCAGCGCTTTCTTGGGGATCAGCCCGACGATCTCGCTCGATTGTGGCAGCACCCCGTAACGCGCCGCCTCGCGCTTCACAAATTCGAAGACGCGTGCGATAGGCGTCTGGTCGGTGTCGGTCAGGTTCATGGAGACCTGCGCCAACCCGCGCACTGGCACACCCATGCCCTTCACATAGCGCAGTCCGCCGTTGGAAAACCGGATCGCCTTTGCGACCTTCTTGGCAATCTCCACCTCCGAGGTGTTGAGATACACGTTGTAAGCCACCAGAAACTTGCGCGCGCCCACGACGGTCGCGCCCGCCGTCGGATGCAGCTCGGCACTGCCGAAGTCCGGCTTGCGCGCTGGATTGGTCTTGACTTCTTCGCGAATGCCTTCGAACTGGCCGCGCCGCACGTTCTCCAGGTTCTGGCGCTCCGGCGTCTGCGCTGCCGCTTCGTACAAGTACACCGGGACCTTGTACCGCTTCCAGATCTCTTCCCCTGCGCGGCGCGCCATGGCTACGCAGTCCTCCAAAGTCACACCCTCGATGGGGATAAACGGAACTACGTCGGCCGCGCCCAGTCGCGGATGGGCTCCGGTATGCCTGGTGAGGTCGATGAGTTCGGCTGCCTTGCCGACCCCGCGAATAGCAGCTTCGGTAATGTTCACCGGATCGCCCACCAGCGTGATGACGCAACGGTTGTGGTCGGCGTCCATCTCGCGGTCCAGCAGATGGACGCCGTCCATCCTCATGGCTTCGATGATGGCGTCAACGCGCGATTTGTCGCGCCCTTCCGAGAAGTTTGGTACACATTCGACGAGTGAGGGCATAACGAAAAACTAGCAACTAGCGATCAGCAACTAGCAGCCGTGGTAATTTCAGTATCAGTCACCCAGGGCTTGGCTATCAATGCGGCGAGCAGCTTTACTAGTTGCTAGTTGCTAGCCTACTCTTCAATGCCACGTATATCCCACCATGAACTGCACTGCGCCGTTGATGCCCGGGTTCTTGTTCCCGATCGAAGCGTTCGACAGGTGATAGACCTTGGCGGAGAAGTTGACCGACCGACGCTCCCGATGAAACCACTGCAAACCCACCTCTGCGCCGCTGGTGAAATTCACCTGTGAGGTATCGCCGGGAGGAAGGTTGTGGGTACTGAACAGCACCCCGCCGACAGCCGCCACGTACGGAGCCAGGGTATGGCCACCCGTAAAGTTCCACTTGGCGATGAAGGGATCGATCCCTCCGGCATACTGTGCCCCGTGAATCCAGAACTCGTTCAGCGGAATGATGTCCACTGCCATCTCGAAGCTGCCGCGCAGGGCGTTCTGACCGACCTCATGCGTCAGCACGCGCCCGAAGCGTCCAGCAATAACCAGGCTTTGAGCGCTGGGAGTGTTGGCGAACGACTGGCTGCCGCCGATGAAGAAGCCGGCGTTCCATCCCGGGCTGCGCAGCGCATCGACTGGATTCGCGGTCGGCGCCTGCGCCAGCAGCGGAGCGCAGGCAAGGAGGCTCAAGAAAACAAGGCGAATGGCGGCGTTCATTGAGTTGTCGAAAGTAAACCGCAAACTTATCAGGTTGCTACGCTGGGAGCAAATCAGCGCCACTCACCAGCCTGACCTCTTGAGCTCAACAGAGTGCTGTCCCGGCGGCCTTTGCCACCGCGGCCCTGCCACTCATCCCTTTTCGCTTGGCAAGCACCGGGATCTCAGCCTAAGCTCGCTACGTTTCGCCAGCCGATGCTGGACCAGGAGTGCGCGATGAACCTGCTGATCCGACTGTGGGCCCTCATCTTTCTTTGCCCGTTGCTGCTGTTGGGCGGCGACAATACGGAGGGCGGCGTTCTCAACCGCTGGGTTGGAGGCAAGTGGGTAAGCTCCGGCCACTTCTTCGACTCCGATTACAGCAAGGCCAACGCCTCCAGCGCCGTTACCAAGTGCGCCTGGTCGCCGGACCACGTCTTCGTTATCTGCGACCAGGACATCAATTTCGGCGATACTCCCATGCGCGATCTCTCCATCTACACCTTCGATCCCAAGAGCAAACAGTTCTACTTCTATGGAGTCTCTCGTGGGAAGAAGGAGCCGCGGAGCACAGCACTGGACATCAGCGAAAATGGCGAGCGTTGGACGTACTCAGGCATCGACGATGTCAAGGGAAAATCCGTGCAGTTCCGGACCACGAACCAGTTCCGCGACAACGACCACGTCGAGTGGTGGTCAGAATATTCCACGGATGGCGGCAAGACCTGGACGAAGACCGGCGAGGGCCAGGAGTCGCGGCAGTGAACCGGTTGTGGTCGCACTTCGACTCCGTGTGGTAACAAATCCCGGAGTGAGCTCGAGTTCGTGCAGAGGGATTTAGCTCGCGCTCCATCCAGCCATCAGAGCGTTGTTAGTTAATCCATTTTATTTCAGTGTCTTACATCTGAGAATTAAACTATTGCCTTAATCTACCGACGCCGTTTGCAGGGCAGGCCATAGCCCATACCCAACAGGCCGGGAATAAGCACCAGCAGAGTCGCGGGCTCTGGTACCTGGCGGGCAGCCTCCGCCGTCAACTCCACATAGCCATCGGCATTATCGTAGGTGACGAGCCATTGTTCGCTGCCGCCGTTGAAGAAGTCATTTTGAATATTGGCAAACACACCACTGAGTTGTCAGGGCGTAAAGTTGAGGAATTTGTACATCGACCCCACGGCCGGATTGTAACCGCCCTGCAGCAGGATCGACAGCGTGCCATCCAGCAGCGCCGAGCCATTGACGTTGATGACACCAAAATTGGTGGCGCTGATCATCTCGCCCAGCGTCCCGTTGTGCAGTTGGATGTAGCCCTGGCCACCCATCGGGGTCGGTGTGCCCACCACCAGCCGGGATGTGGCATCGATGTTGATCATGCTCAGGTTGTTCACGAACGGCGGGTCAATGGACGAGCCGTTGTTCACGTTAATCACGCCACTGTTGCTGAGGCCAGCCAGCGCCTTCAGCACATCGCCGGGACCGTTCAAGCTGATCAAGCCGCTTGCCTCATTGGTCAGCATGCCATTGACAGTAATGCTGTTGCCGCCACCAGCGCCGAAGAGGTTGGTGCCCAAGGTGCCGGAATTGTCGACAGTGCCGTTAATCTGCAAACTGCTGCCGTTCTCGACGGTCACAATTGCAGAATTGATCAGTTTGACGCCGATGGTCGACTTATCCCCGGCGCCGAAGAGGCCAAACCCTTCGTTGCCCTGATTGGTCAGGGTGCCCGTGATATTTACGGTGTTGCCGTGCTCACGAACTTTAGTGGCAACACAGTTTCCATCAGCGGCATCGTCCGGCTAAGAACTTGCCTTGGGCCTGCCTAAGGGCCGTGTTCTTTCAAAAACCGTAGGATGCCAACAGGGCCAGCCCGTCACATGGTGAGAGTTATCCTTGGCGCGTGCAGTCTGAGAACTGACTGCTGAATCTACTTAACGATCGTCTTCAGCAGCCGAAAATACCTTCTCGCCTTATGCACGTCTTTGGCGATTTGCTCGCGCAGTGCGTCGACCATCGGAAACTTGATCTCCGGTCGCAAGCGCTTCAGGAAGATCAGCTCCAGCTCGGTTTGCGCCAGTAGCTCGATAGGATGGAAGTTCAGCAGGTGGCTTTCGATGGCGTATGAATCCGGCCCGAAGGTTGGCCGGTTTCCGACGTTAGTCACCGCCTCGAAGCATTCGACGCCGACGCGGAGCCAGGTGATGTAAACGCCATCTCTGGGAACGAGTTCGTCGTAGCGCGAAAGGTTGATGGTTGGGACGGTGTACTTGTGGCCGTAGCCGCGGCCGCGGCCGGGAGTCGAGATGATGCCGAACGGACGCCCCAGCAGAGCGCGCGCCTTACCCACTTCCCCGCCCGTGATAAGCGTGCGAATTTCGCTGCTGGAAACATGATGTCCGCGGCGTAATTGCTCCGGATAGACGACCGCTTCGAAGCCCAGCTCCTCGCCGAGGGCGCCCAACGTATTCACGTTGCCTTGCGCTTTGTGGCCGAAGTGGAAGTTGTAGCCTTCATGCACTTCGCGCGCGTGCAGCGTGCCTGCAAGCACCTCGCGGGCGAAGTCGTGCGCGGACATCAGCGAAAGATCGCGCGTGAACGGCAGCACGAGCACGGCATCGACCCCGGCCTGCTCCAGCAGTTGCAGCTTGACGGGCAACGGCGTCAGCAGTCTGGGCGCAACGTCAGGCCGCAGAATCCGCAGCGGGTGCGGCTCGAAGGTCACCACCACCGCCTTGCCGCCGTGCGCGTGCGCGCTCCGCGACATCCTCTGCACCACTTCCTGATGCGCACGATGCACGCCGTCGAAGTTACCCACGCTGACGATGGTGGGACCCAGCTGCGGCACGTCCCCAAGTTTGTGGAAGACTAGCATCGGGCTTGCGTCCTACAGGTCGAACTCCAGTTTCAGGCCATCGTGCGCCAGGCGTACATTCGCCGGCAGCTTGGCGTTGGTCTCGGCATCCGGCAAATCGTGCGAAATGTGGGTAAAGAAGGCCCGCTTCGGTTTCAGGCGGTCCACCAGCTCCAGCGAGTTCTGGACCGTCGAGTGTGTAGGATGCGGATGATGCCGCAGGGCATCCAGAAACAAGATGTCAAGATCCTGCAGCTGGGCGAGCGTCTCTTCGGGTACGCTGCTGAAATCGGTCAGATACGCGGCGGACCCGAAACGGTACGCCTCGATGGGCGCGTCACCATGAAATACCGCCAGCGGCGTAAACGTCGCTCCGAACAGGCCCAGCGGTCCATTTAGCGGACATACTTCGACCTGGGCGAGGCCGCCGTACTTGTAATCTTCGTCGAAGATGTAGCGAAAGACGTTGCGAAGCACCTGCGCGGTGGTGTCGCTAGCGAACAGTGGAATCTTGCCTCCACCAGTGATGCGCGGGAAGCTGAGCGGCCGCACATCGTCGAGCCCGAGAATGTGGTCCGCGTGGCCATGCGTGTACAGCACTGCATCAATCCTTTTGATGCGTTCGCGGATGGCCTGCTCGCGGAAATCCGGGGTGGTGTCGATGAGCACTGTCCGCCCGTCCCACTGCACCATGACGGAGGGACGCGTGCGGCGGTCGTGCGGATCTGCCGATGTGCAGACGCGGCAATCGCAGCCGATGGTCGGAACCCCCATCGAAGTGCCGCTGCCCAGCACAGTGAGGGTGGCCTTCATCGGGCCTTGTTGTTAGCGCCCGGTTCGCCCTGCGGCGGCCGCGTCAGCAGATTGGTGACTTCCAGATACGCCATGCGCAACTCGTAGAGCAGGTTCTGCAGCATGTTTTGCTCGGCCGCCGTGAGATTGCCCTTGGTCTTCTCCTGCAGCAACGCCAGCGTATCGATGGTCTGCCGCGCCCCGATCAGGTCCACCACCGGCTTCTCACCCTGCGGAGCCGCGAGGCCGAGTTGCAGTAGAGCGCTCATGTAAATCGAAGCGGCGAACTTCTCGAAGGTCATCTCGAAGTCTTGCGTGCGCGGCGCCTGCCCCCGCTGGCGCATCTCTCGCTTGATTTGATCGTCGATCTCCTTGTTGGACGCCTTGTAGGCCTCGGCCGAAGCTTGCTGCTCAGCCACGCTTGGCGCCTCCATCTCCGTCGCCTCTAGCGACGGGACTGTCGTTTGTTCCGCGGGTTGGGCCGATTGGTTCTCTGTGGCTCGTGCCTCGTTGGCGCGCCGCTGGGCTTCACGTTGCTCGCGTTCCCGCTCGGCTCGCCGTTCCTCGTCTTCCAGCACGTCCTGGCGCAATTCGCCATCCGTGCTGAATAGCCGGCGATCGGTCACTGTGAATTCTGACTTCTTCTCTTTGTCTGGCATAGATTCGCTTTTCGCTGTTCGCTGTTTACCTTCGCGTTAGGTATCCAGGGGGAAAGGCAGTGCCTGAACCGTTGCGGTTTGATCTCCAATCTGCACAGCAGTGCCCGGAACTGCGATCTCCTTATGCGCATATCCCAAGGCCAGAGTTCGCTCACCACCGGGAAATGGAACCCGAGCCGCGCTCGTCATCTCACCGGCGTTCTTGTCTTTGACGCGCACCTTGGTCCCCGAAGGCGGCGGTTCGCCTTCCACCTCGAAGCCTACAAAGGTCCGATGCAGAATGGCGCGCGCGTGGATGCGCTCCACGATTTCCTGCCCGATGTAGCAGCCCTTGGCGAAGTTCAACGCATAGTGCTGGCAGGTCTCCTGCGGCAGATCTTTGTCCCGTAAATCAACGCCAAACCGTGGGATGCCGCGGACGATGCGATACAGCTCCAGCGCCTCGCTGCCGGCAGGCGTAGCGCCCGCAGCCTGCAATGCTTTCCAAATCTTGTCGGTGTTGTCGGGCGCGCTCCAAATCTCGCATCCCTCCAGCGCCGGCTGCGCGCTGCGAGCGACGGAAACACCGATATCGCGCCACACCACGTCACTGACCTGGCCCGCTTCCAGCCGCGTCGCGTCAATGCCGGCACTCGCCAGCACATCGCGCGTTTTCGGGCCGACAACGCCAATCGTCGCGAGCTTGTCGCTGATGTCTGCGACCTCCACGTCGTCCATGATGATGTAACGATCGAAGATGGCGGTCAGGCCCGGCTCCTGTGCGCGGTCAGTCATGACCAGCAGGTAGTCGCCGCGATTGTAGGCGACCAGGTCTCCCTGGATGCGGCCCTGGGCGCTGAGCTGGAAGCTGTACACCCCGTGGTCAAGCGCGAGATCGCGAATGTTATTCGTGATCATACCGTTGAGCCAGCGGACACGGTCTTCGCCGGTGAGTACCAGCCTGGCCTGCCAGCTCATGTCGAGGATCCCGCAGCCCTCCAGCAGCGCGCGAAACTCGGCCGGAGTGTCGCCGAAAGACGCCGGCGTTTCCGCCCCGCGGTAGCTGCCGAGGCGCGCGCCAGAGGCGGCCAGCTTCTCCTGAATCGCTGAAGCACTCATACAGAACCTTTGATTATAGCGAAGGCAAACAGGTCGCTTCGAATCGGCCGCGCAGCAGCGGGATGCATTTAGGCGGTGCGTTAGCCGCCGTTCCAGCGCGAGATGGACCCGAGCCGCGCATCGGCGGCACCCGTTGCTTCACCAGTAGTTTCGAATCCAGCGACGTTTCCGAAGTTGGTGCAGTGTTTCTTCCGGCAACGGCCCGGCATCGGACGCCGCGGTATTCGCCGCAACATGCCTGGTATTCCTCATGCCGGGAATGACCGTCGAGACAGCCGGATGCGAAAGGCAGAAGCGCAGCGCAATCTGCGGCATTTCCTCCATGCTGATGCCAAGATCCTTCACGATTGCCTGTACTCTGTTCCACGATTCCCGCTTGCGCCCACCTCCGAAGTAGCTGTTACGGAAATCGCCTTTGGGAAATTTGGTCTTTGGAGTTACCTGGCCGCTCAGGCTGCCCTCGTCGAATGGCACGCGCACAATGACGCCGATGTTGTTCCGCTGGCAATACGGAAAGAGCGCATCTTCAGGCGACTGATCAAAGATGTTGTAGATCACCTGCACCGTGTCTATCAGGCCCGTATCCAGCGCCTGCAGCACGTTCGTCGGTTGATGGTTCTGGACTGAAATGCCGATGAACCTCGCCTTGCCCGAGGATTTCATCTCGCGAACGGTATCGAGCCATTCATCCTCTGAAGCCCAATCGTCAATCCAGGTATGGAACTGGTAAATGTCCACATATTTCCTTCCTAGGTTCTTCAACGACTGGTCGAGGCTTTCCAGCACATGCTTCTTGGGAAAGACCGTGGCGTGCTGGGCGCCCGACTTCTGCGCCCAGACGTAATCCTTCGGAGGCACTTTGCTGGCGATGACGATGTCGCTGGCCTCGCCAAAGCATTGCGCGATTAACCCCTCGCTGTGGCCGTCACCGTAAACCAGCGCAGTGTCGTAGAAGTTAACGCCGGCCTCGTGCGCCGCCCGCAGCGAACGCAGAGACTCTTCGTCCTCGGCACCAACCCACAGCGCCTTGCCAATTCCCCAGGCGCCGTAGCCAACTTCGCTGACCTTCAGGCCAGTTCGTCCCAATGTTCGATAGCGCATAAGTGAGCTCTGATCCTGCATTGTCATCCTGAGCGAAGCACTTGTCCTACGGAGCGGGACAAATGCGGAGTCGAAGGACCGCTATACCAGAACGACTTCTCCTTCAAGAGGCGGCGTGCATCCCGGCGCCACAGACCGATGCAATAATCTCTAGTGCCTCCGCGCACTGCTCACGGTTCACATCGAGGTGGGTGACGAATCGAATGAATTGTGGACCTACGCCATTCGCCAGCACGTTCCGCTCCGCCAGCTTGCGTGACAGTTTATCCGAGGTCATGCCCGTGCCGCTGATGTCGCACATCAGGATGTTGGTCTGTACTTTGCCGGAATTGATGCGGAAGCCGGGTATCTGCGCCAGTCCTTCCGCCAGGAAGCGGGCGTTGGCGTGGTCCCGCGCCAGCTTCTGCGGCCCCTGCTGCAGGGCGATGAGGCCCGCGGCTGCAAGAATGCCGCCCTGCCGCATTCCACCGCCCAGGGCTTTGCGATAGATGCGGCCACGGTCTATCAGCTCCGCGCTGCCCACCAGCAGCGAGCCGACCGGAGCGCCCAGCCCCTTGGACAGACAGAACATGACTGTGTCGGTCTTCGCCGTGAGTTGTGCCACCGGAATGCCGAGCGCGACGGCGGCATTGAAGATCCGCGCTCCATCCAGATGCACCGGCAGTCCCGCGTCATGCGTCTTGTCGCAGACTTCGCCGAAAACTTCGAGCGGAGTGACGGTCCCTCCGGCGATATTGTGCGTGTTCTCCAGCGAAACCAGGGCGGTCTTCGCCGCGTGGTAGCTCTTCGTCTTCAGCTTTGACTTGACGTGCTCCCAGGTCAGTATGCCGTCTTCCGCCCAAACTGTGCGCGGCACGACGCCGGAGAACTGCGCCATCATGGCCATTTCGTAGTTGAAGACGTGGCCACGCTCCTCGCAGATGACCTCCTCGCCATGATGGGTATGAAGCTTGATGGCGATCTGGTTGCCCATCGTCCCACTAGGAACGAACAAGGCGGCCTCGCGTCCGAAGATCTCCGCTGCTCGCCGCTCCAGGCGATTGATGGTGGGGTCCTCGCCGTAAACATCGTCGCCAACCTCCGCCTCGAACATGGCCCGCCGCATCTCCGGCGAGGGTTTGGTTACGGTATCGCTGCGCAGATCAATCACGGCGCTTTCGGCTCGTCTTTGGGCGCTCGCTGCTCGGCAGATTTCTTGGCGGCCTTGGCGGCTCGAGCTGCTTTGGCTTTCGCGGATGCTTCCCTCATTCTCTCGGCCCATTTTTCACGGGCGCGGTCTTCCAGTGCGCGGTTCATACTAAGATTCTACAAGGATTCCGGGGCGCTGCCTCCTCGCCAAGAAACCGCGCGAACACTTCGTTCGACAACAGCCGGCCTCTCGGCGTTAGTCGCAGCCGCTCGCCGATGATCTTCAACAGGCCATCGGTAGAGAGCTCGCCAATGACGGACGCGTAGCCATTAACGGCCTCACCTCCGAACTGCTCCCTCAGATCGCGGATCGAAACGCCGCCATTCAAACGCAGACCGAGAAAGAACGACTCTTCGAGCGCAGTCTGTTCGTTCAGCAGCGTGCGCGAGCCACGAAGCTGTCGCGCGCGCGCTGCGACTCCGTCCAACTGGCTCCCGGCCGCCGAGTAGCCTTCCAGCGAATCCGGTGTGGCGAAGCGGATGGCGTGTACACTCTGCGCTCGGAGCTTCTCGTCGGCAAACAGCATGGAATGTCCATCCACGCCAAACCCGAGATACGGCTGGCGCGTCCAGTACTTCAGGTTGTGCCGCGAATCCCGCAGCCCAATGCCATGCGTGACCGGCCGCGCGAAGTTGGAAATCTCGTACTGCTTGACGCCGCCGCTCTCCAGGCGCGCACAAGCTGCGAGATACAGGTCGGCAGTGAGGTCGTCGTCGGGAACAAAGTGTGCGTGGTAGCGGCTGCCGCCCGCGAGCAACTCGGTACCCAGGCGCGAGTCCTCGTCCACCTCCAGCATGTAAACGCTGACGTGCGGGACGCCGGTAGCGAGCGTCTCGCTGAGTGAGAAGCTCCAGCTCTCCACGGTTTGATATGGCAGCCCGGCGATCAGGTCAATGCTCAGATTGCCGATGCCGGCAGCACGCAGCCGTGCGATATCCGACATCGTGACAGCGCGCGTATGCAGCCGCCCGACCGATGAGCATTCCTCGTCCACGAAAGACTGCACGCCAAGGCTCACGCGATTCACACCGCAGCGCAGCAGAGTTTCCACAATCCCGTCCGTGAGCGTGCCCGGCGCGCACTCCACGGTAATCTCGGCCGCACGATCCACTTCAAAGCTGTCATGGACCGCCCGAAACAAGCGCTCCAACTGATCGGGCGCAAGGACCGATGGTGTGCCGCCGCCCAGATAGACCGAATCAACAGCCCGCTCGAGGCGCCCGCTCAGCTCGGTTGCAATCAGTTCAGCGGCCGCAATCTCCGCGCACACCTGCTCCACATAGCGTTCGAACACGGCGCGCGAGAACACCCCCGACGCGAAGTTGCAGAAGCTGCACTTGGTGCGGCAGAACGGAACCGAGATATAAATTCCCAGCGACATGGAGCTCGCAAATGAGCCTGCCGCTACTAGAGTAGCAACTAGCGACCGGCTACTAGCAATTAGCCGTTAGCAATTAGCCATACCTACTAATGTTAGTATCTTGAAACTCGTCTTGCCGGCGGTTGCGGACTGAGCTCTGCGACGGACGGCTGAAAGCTGATAGCCATAGACTAATTGCTCGTTGCTATGAAAAAACGCGTCGTCATCACCGGAATGGGCACCGTCAGCCCCAACGGCATCGGCAATGAGGCGTTCTGCCATGCCGTTCTGGCCGGAACCAGCGGCGTGAAGCGCGTCCGCAGCTTCGACCCCAGCGACTTGCCCGTGCAAATTGCCGGCGAGGTGCAAGACTTCGACGAGCTTGCCTGGATTGACGCTCATGAACGCAAGCATGTTTCGCGGGCTGTGCCCCTCGCGCTGGCGGCTTCAACCGAAGCCCTTCGTGACGCCGGCGTCGAAACTTCGCAGCTCTCTCTCGAGCAACAGCGTGAAATCGGCGTTCTGCTGGGCACGGGCGGAGGTGCGCAGGAGTTCTCCGAAGAGCAGGTTCGTCTGTGGCTGCAGGGAAAAGTAAAGCAGGTCAGCCTGTTCTGTATCCCCAGCGGCACGATGGGCACACTCTCCAGCGAGATCAGCATGCGCTTCGGCCTGCGCGGCCTGAGCCACGTCATCACGACGGGTTGCACCTCGTCCACAGATGCGCTGGGGTATGCTTTGCGGCAAATCCAGTTCGGCTTTCTGCCCATGATGCTGGCAGGCGGTGTGGATGCGCCCATCGCGCCGGGAATCATGAAGGGCTTCACCCTGATGAAGATCCTGACCTCGTCCTGGAACCATGCTCCGGAGCGCGCCTCACGCCCTTTCTCTGCCGATCGCGACGGATTCGTGGTTGGCGAAGGCGCGTGGATGTTCTTCCTCGAAGAGTACGAACATGCTTGTGCCCGCGGAGCCCGTATCTTGGCCGAGGTTACGGGTTATGGTTCGACCTGTGAGGCCTTCCACCGCGTCCGCCTGCAGGAATGCGGCGAAGAACCGGCACGTGCCATCCAGTTGGCGATGGAAGATGCCGGCATCACAGCCGCTGATGTCGGTTACGTCAACCTGCATGGTACTTCGACACAGTTAAACGACCGTATCGAAACGCGCGCCTTGAAATTGGCGTTGGGCGAGAAGGCATACAGCACGCCCATGTCCAGCCTGAAGTCACAGATCGGGCATCCGCAAGGAGCCTGTGGCGCCGCCGGAGTTGCCGCCACACTGGTAGCAATGCAGCATAGGCAAATACCGCCGACCATCAACCTCGAGCAGCCTGATCCGGACTGTGACTTAGACTACGTTCCCAAGGTTGGACGCCGCGCACAGATCGAACATGCCGTGTGCAACTGCATCGCCTTCGGCTCAAAGAACTCGGCGCTGGTGCTGCGAAGGGAGACGGATCGATAACGCTGGCATGGAGACTGACCACGCGTAGACGCACGGGCAGCAAGGGATTTCAATTGTGAAACATCGCAGTCGGGTGTGGGCACTAGGCCAGCCGTCTTGTTCGCCTCGCTTCAGCGGACAGCGCGACCTCGGCGCGCATCCGCGGCGCCAGTCTTCCACCACCGCGGGAGCTCGACACGCGATGATGGATTCAGGTTCGCCCCCTAAGCACGGTTCCCTCGTTCACATTCGCAAAAGGCGCGAATTCTCGGAATGTAAAGGGTTGCCTGCGGTCGCCTTGTGCCATATACTAGTGTATATGCCATCGACCTTTCGAAACGGGAAGAGGTGCGGCATGCGACAAACCGCCAAAATCTTCATGAATAACCGCAGTCAGGCCGTTCGTTTGCCTAAGGAGTTTCAGTTCAGTACCACGGAAGTATTCATACGCAAAGAAGGGGCCGACGTCGTCCTGTCACCTCGTCCGATAGACTGGTCGGCCTATCTGGATGACGGCTCTGTCGCTTCGAAGAGTTTCATGCAAGGGGTCGAAGATCTCCCGGTGCAGGAGCGTGAGCCGTAATGCCACGCTACATGCTGGATACGGACACCTGCTCCTACATCATGAAACGCTCGAACGATGCCCTCCTCGAACAGCTACGAAAAACTCACGTAAGCGACGTGTGTATCTCGGTAATCACGAAATCGGAGCTTTTGTACGGCGTCGAAGTCTCTCCGCGCAGGCAACAGGATGAGGCTGCCTTGCAGGACTTCCTGCGCTATGTGGAAGTGTTGGACTTTCCCGACGAAGCCGCCGTACACTACGCGAAGATTCGTGCTCACTTGAAAGCAGCCGGGACGATGATCGGCGCCAACAACCTGCTCATCGCTGCCCATGCCCGCTGTCTCGGCCTGATGCTGGTCACCAACAACACGCGCGAGTTCCGGCGCGTCCCGAAGCTGGCCATCGAAAACTGGACACTCTGCTAAGTGGTCCTGCCGGATGCTCCATCCGGGCGCGTGGCCCAGGTCTCGGAAGGTGCGAGACCCGTGGCACTCGGCGCTGGTGCTGCGCCGCCTCGCCTGATCTCGGCAATCTTTTCCATCCCGCTCCACTCACTGCTCGTCTATATGATTTCGACCGATTATTTACAATCATCTCGGGGACATGGCTGGAATCCACGAAGAAGAAGTATTAGGAAAGGCGTACGACAGCAGGCTGATGAAGCGCCTGCTGACCTACCTCCGCCCTTATCGACTGCAGGTCGCGATTGCGCTGGCTGCCATTGTGCTCAAGGCGGGCGCCGATGTTCTCGGCCCGTATCTCACCAAAGTTGCGGTGGATAAGTACCTGGCCAGCCAAAAAGAAACTCACTCCCTGCTTGACCGCTTCCTGAGCCCTGAGCCGCTGACCGGCATTGCGCAGATTGCAGCGATGTACATCGGCATCCTGCTGCTGAGTTTCCTGCTCGAGTTCACGCAAACCTACGTCATGCAGTGGACGGGCCAGAAGGTGATGTTCGATCTGCGCAGCCAGATCTTTCGCCACCTGCAGCGGCTGCATATCGCTTTCTTCGACCGGAACCCAGTTGGCCGCCTCGTTACCCGGGTGACTAGCGACGTGGACGCGCTGAACGAAATGTTTACCGCTGGCGTGGTCTCCATCTTCGAGGACGTCTTCGTGCTTCTCGGCATTCTGGTCATCATGCTCAACATGAGCTGGCGGCTGGCGCTGATCACCTTTGCCGTGTTGCCGCTGATCTTCTATGCCACTTCCATCTTCCGCCGCAAGGTGCGCGAGAGCTACCGGCGCATTCGCATTGCCATCGCTCGTATCAACGCTTACCTGCAGGAACATGTGACCGGCATCGTCGTCCTGCAGCTGTTCAACCGCGAGAGGAAGGCCTACGAGCGCTTCGAGAAGATCAATCGCACGCACATGGACGCCTTCAAGGACGCAATTATGGCGCACGCCGTGTATTACCCGGTGGTGGAAGTACTGTCGGCGACGGCGATTGCGTGCGTGGTATGGTTTGGCGGAAACCAGGTGATTCAAAAGCTGGTGACGCTGGGCGTGCTGGTCGCCTTCATGCAGTATGCGCAGCGCTTCTTCCGGCCGATTCAGGACCTGAGCGAGAAATACAACATCCTGCAATCGGCCATGGCTTCAAGCGAGCGCGTCTTCAAGCTGCTCGATACACCCGCCGAAATCGTGTCGCCTGCGCTGCCCAAAGCCCCCGAAGGACCGGGCCGCATTGAGTTCGACCACGTATGGTTTGCCTATCGCACGTTGGCGCAAGCCGCCGAGGAGGCCGCCAGTAAGGGCGAAAAGCTCAACGTTGCCGGCGGCAACGGAGACCTCACGCAGCACTACGACTGGGTACTGCGCGATGCGTCGTTCACCATTGAGCCTGGTGAGACCGTCGCCATCGTCGGCCACACCGGCGCTGGCAAGACCACCATCATCTCATTGCTGCTCCGTTTCTACGACGTGCAGAAGGGAGCGATCCGCATTGATGGCGTGGACATCCGCGACATGGAGGTGATGGAGCTTCGGCGCCGCTACGGCGTCGTCCTGCAGGACCCGTTCCTGTTCACGGGAACCGTGGCCGGCAACATTCGCCTCGGCTCGAGCTGGATCGAAGACGAATCGGTCGAGGAGGCCGCCGAGCAGGTCAATGTCGCCGACTTCATTCGCTCGCTGCCCGCAGGCTTCGCCGAACAAGTGCGCGAGCGTGGCAGCACGCTTTCTACCGGGCAGAAGCAGCTCATCTCGTTTGCGCGTGCACTGGCGCATAGCCCGAAGATCCTCATCCTCGACGAAGCAACGTCCAGTGTTGATACGGAGACCGAGTTCAAAGTCCGTGAGGCCTTGACGCGCATGGTTGAGGGACGCACGTCAATCATCATCGCCCACCGGCTAAGCACCATTCAGCGCGCCGACAAGATCATCGTCATGCACAAGGGCCAGGTGCGCGAGATTGGGACCCACCAGCAACTGCTCGCCAATCGCGGTATCTACTGGAAGCTCTATCAACTGCAGTACAAAGACCAGGAAATTCCGGCTCCGATTCTGGCTGGCGAAGTCGCCGGGCCTAGTGTCGGCGTTTCGGCAGACGACTGAGCGCAACTATGCCTGCCGCGGATCCATCAAAGATCCACACGCTATTCCTTGACGCCTTCAATCGCGCGGATGTCGAAGCTCTGGTTGAGCTGTACGAACCTGGCGCAGCGCTCGTTACCAGGGATGGAATTGTGACCGGGCACGAGGCGATTCGCGAGGCCTACCAGCACATGCTCGCCGGCAGGCCTAGCATGGAACTGGAAACTCGCGCGGTGGTGGAATCCAGCGAAGGACTGGCCGTGCTGCATGCAGGCTGGACTTACCATCGCGGTGGAACCTCAACCCCAGGGCTGAGCACCGAGGTCGTCCGGCGGCAGCCCGACGGCAGGTGGCTGTTCGTCATCGATGAACCGCGCACGCCAGTGTAACTTGATCCCAGCGCAAATCGTCTCCACTTTCTCGCTTGACCGCGGCATCGCCAAATGTTGCAATCCCGTTCTGCAACTCGAGGTGAGAACGTGCCGCAAATTCATCCCTTACTAGCCCTGGGCGTCGCTGCCTCGACGGCCGCGACGGATGCCGTCTATGTGCTGTTCAGCGCGGCGGTGTCGTCGCGGCGGCGGGTGCCGGCTGCCACCTGGAGCAGCGTATGGTATCTGCTGTCTGCGTTCGCAGTCATCAGCTACACGCGGAACTGGGTGTATGTCTGCTTCGCAGCCGTGGGATCGTGGATTGGCGCCTACATCTCCATGACGGTGCTGCGTCGGCCGAATAGTTCGGACCTGGACCACGGCGACCCGAAGATTTCCGCTTAGGGTTCTTCTGGAGTGGATGTATCCGGGCAGAGCGGGCCTTTAAGGCCCGCGTCCAGACCGTGCCTCCGAAGTTCAGGCTTTCAGCCCACCGCCGTGCAGTGGGCCGAGATTCCAATCAAAGTGAACGGCCTTGACGGGGCGCTGAAGCGCCGCTCCACCCGAACTCGGATGCAGTGATTCGGAAACCGCTCTAGCCCGGCGTGCCGGTTGTCGCACTGGCGCCTGACGGCTTCCTGTCATAATCCCATTGTGCGAATTCTTGTCTCGGCAGGCGAGGCGTCAGGCGAGTTCTACGGCGCCGAGCTCATCAAGGCCCTGCGTCGCCTGATCGCGCAACAAGCCCCTGACACCGACCTCGAATTCTTTGGTGTCGGCGGTGAGCAGATGCGTGCGGCCGGCTGCGAGCTGTTGGTCGACGCGCGCGAGATTGCCGAGGTTGGCATTGTCGAGGTGGTGAAGCACGTCCCGACCATCTATCGCCGCTTTCGTCAGGTCGTGCGCGAGACGGAGCGTCGCCGGCCTGACGCTGCCGTGCTTATCGACTTCCCCGACTTCAATCTGCGCCTCACGCGCGAGATGCACCAGCGCGGCGTGACCGTCGTTTATTACGTCAGTCCGCAGCTGTGGGCATGGAAGCAGGGCCGTATCGAGCGCGTTCGCAAGTACGTTGACAGGATGCTGGTGATCTTTCCTTTCGAGGAAAGCTTCTATCGCGAACATAGCATCGCAGCGCAGTTCGTCGGACATCCGCTTGCGGACTTGCCGGCGCCCGCGATTACACGAGCTCAATTCGCCGCCGAACACAACCTGAACGCCGACCGTGAATGGATTGCCCTGCTGCCCGGCAGCCGGCGGGCGGAAGTCTCCCGCATCTTCCCCACGTTGCTCGAAGCAGCGGAACTTATGGGGCCGCAGTACGCTTACATCGTTCCTGTAGCCTCCACTCTTGACCTGCAATGGATGTCCTCGCTTCTGCCAAGTGCTGCACATTCGCCGATAACGTTCACCAGCGATGCCCGCGCTACTTTGCTGCATGCCAGAGCAGCGGCCGTCGCCAGCGGTACTTCGACTCTGGAAGCGGCGTTGATCGGAACGCCCTTCACGATGGTTTATCAGGTCGCTCCGCTCACCTGGACGCTCGGCCGCCGTCTAGTTAAAGTAGACCGGTTCGCGATGGTCAATTTGATTGCGGAGCGTGACGTGGTGCCCGAATTGGTGCAGGACGATTTTACGGCGCAAAGTACCTGCACCGAGTTGCAGCGGATCATTCCCGACGGCGAACCGCGGGCAGCGATGCTGGCAGGGTTTCGCGAGGTGCGGCAACGCCTGCAACCAAGAAACGATGGCAGCAATGCGAGCGAACGCGCCGCCAGAGCTGTACTCGGCGCAATCAGGAAGCGGGTGTGAATGCCGGCTCGGCATCCTTCCATGTAGTTTTTTCATCATTTATAGTGAGGGCAGTAGGAGTTTTGTCCCGAATGCAGACTTCAACGCGGTTCTGTAGACGCGTATTCAGCTTTCTCTTCGCTTTCGCTCTGGTTTCGAGCTGTTTTGCTGCCGAGAAACAACGAATCCAGCTAAACGACGTTGCGGTCAACGCCGTAATTTTCCTGCAGAACCATCAGATAAAGGCGGAGGCGCGGGTCAAATTCACCGCCCTCGAAGACATCACCATCGCTGTCTTTGAGTTGCACAACGGGCTTCGGCCGACACGCGTGGCCACATCCTCGGGAGAGGCGCTTTCTGCTGAGCGCGTCAGTCAGGATTCCACCGTTCGCGTTTCGTTGCCTGCAGGTTTGAGCAAAGGAGCCAGTGAGACGCTTATCTTCGAGTACGAAGGAACGCTGCAGTCGTCCGACGATAGCCCAGTGCCTGGCCTGAAGCTGGCTTACGTCGGCGATCCCATCACTTATCTGCTGTACGCTGGCCGCTGGTTTCCCATGGTTGGTTACGGCATCAATCGATTCACCTCGACGCTGAGCGTCAGTGTTCCGGCTGGCTACACCGCGGTTGGCAGCGGCAAGCAAAGTACCGGCGCGGCTCCCGACATCGGCGCGGACGCTAGTGCGGCGCGCAAGCCGGCCGCGGGCCGTGCAGCGTCCACGAAGCTAGCGGCGCCAGCGGGATACAAGACCTACACCTTTACCTACGAGGAACGGCCGAGCTTTCCGGGCACAATTCTGATCGGAAAGTACGAAGCCACTAAGACCAGCGAAGGCGGGCTGAATCTCACGGTCTATACAACCGCTGACAAGAAGGCTGTTGCCCAGGAGTACGCAGACACGGCCGCGAAGGAGTTTTTCTTCTACACCAGCACGTTTGCGCCTCCATACAGCAGCACGCTGAATGTGGTTCAGTTGCCCGACGATACCGTTCCTTCGGCATGGGCGCCCGAAATCGCGGCATTGGCCGCGCGATCCTTCACCCAGAAGGTCAGCTATCGCCTGCTGGCCAACACGATCGCGCATCAGTGGTGGGGAACGATGGTGAGTCCGGCGGCCAAGAATGACTGGTGGCTGAACGATGGCTTCGCGCGCTATTCCGAAGCGTTGTATGTGGAGCATGTCGCCGGCGCAGGTGGATTCCAGGAAGTAACCAAGGACATGTCGGTGGGCGCGCTGGCTTATGTATCGGTGCCGCTTGCCGACGTCGGCAAACTCGACCCATTTTCGCCGGAGTTCCAGTCGCTGGTGACTGACAAGGGCGGCATCATTCTGAACATGTTGAGCTGGGTGATCGGCGAAGAGGCCTTTGACAAGACCATGCGCGCGTTTCTCGCGCAGTATGCCGGCAAGTCTGCCACGGTTGACGACTTCCGCAAGGTTGCGGAACAGGCGTCGGGCCAGCAACTCACCTGGTTCTTCACCCAATGGCTCAACTCAACCGGCGCTCCTGAGTTCAAGAACAAGTACACCGTCTATCGCACCCAGAAAGGCTTCCGCGTTGTAGGCGAGATCCAGCAGGACATGGACCTGTTCCGCATGCCGGTGGAGCTGAAGATCGACACCGACGGCAAAACGGAGACCAAGCGCATCGAAGTCCAGGGCACTAACTCCGCGTACGCGGTTGAGACCTTCGGCCGGCCGCGCAAGATCAGCATCGATCCCGGCAACATGGTGCTGCAGAACTCAAAGGAACTGCAGGTGCGCACTTCCATTATGCGCGGACAGCAGGACGTGGAGCAGGACGACCTGACGGCCGCGCTGAAGGAGTTCCAGAAGGCGCTGGACATCAACCGCAACAGCTCGCTGGCTCACTATCGCATCGCCGAAGTGTTCTTCCTGCAGCACAATTACCAGTCTGCCGCCAACTCCTATCGCGAGGCGCTGAACGGCGATGGCGTTCCGCGCTGGACCGAAGTCTGGAGCCACATTCAGCTCGGCAAGATCTTTGATCTGACCGGCCAGCGCGAGCGCGCCACCAACGAATACCGCCAGGCGCTGCAGACCAACGACAACACACAGAACGCTCTCGACGAGGCGCGCAAGTATCTGCAAACTCCATTCCAGCCTGCCCAGAGTGGAAGCAACGGCATGCCATAGTTGCGCTCAATGGTTTTCTGCGCCCTGGCGTGCAAACTTCAGCCCGCTCAAACCGGCGGCCTTCTCTCGTGGAATAGCGTGCGACATCACCAGTGCCTGAAACGTCTCGCCCATTCCGCCGGGCGTCACAAGGTGCTTAAGCTGCAATGCCACCTTCGCGCGTTCCTGCGGTAGCTTGCAGTCCTGAAATGCATCGGCAAACTGCGTGTCTTCACCAATGCCGATAAGCAACTGCGACTGCGTAACTAGCGCCAGCGCCTCAAGCCCAAGCTCAACTCCACGCGCCCGCAGGGCCGTGAAGTTGACATGCGCCGTGATGTCCTGCTCACCAGGCGCTTCATACGGCGAAGCGCTCGCGCGGTGCCGGCGATAGGTCATCAGCGTATCGCGATGACGGCCAGCGAGTTGCTCCTCGCGTGTGTAGCCGTAATCAATCAGCACCACAAATCCGCGCTTGCTTCTCATCGCTGTTCGCAAGCTCTCACTGTCATCCCGAGTTAGGGTCGCGCCAGGAACCGCGTCCCGCCTGCCTTTGGCGGCATGGGGTGGCGCGACCTGAGTCGAGCAACCTGCAGGTGACAAGGGAGAGAAGATACCTGCGATCCGCTCCATCCACTCCAGCGATGCCAACGGCACTTCGACGCGCTCGCCTTCTTCCGGATGAATACTGTAACGATCCAGAAACTCGTTCTCCGCTGCGGATGACGCCACGAAGCTCTCGCCAAACTTTCCGTTCTCGACGCCGACGCGCACGGACCCGCGATGATCCACAACTTCGACAGGCAGCGCATCGAAGAACTCGTTGCCGAAGACGATCACGTTCTCGCCTGCTGCAGACGCGGCGGCTTCCATCGAGTCGAACACCGTTGCTCGTCCCGCCGCAATGTGCTCTGCCAGACGCTCGTGTAAACGCTCGCGCAGATGCGCCGATTGCTCCACCACCGTGTAATGCAGCTTCGTTGCAAAGTCCGGAAACTGTCTGATCGACCAATCCAGCACATCGCGGGCAAACAGTCCACGTCCGGCACCGAGCTCAATCAGATCAAGCCGCTTCGGCAGTTCGAGCGCGCGCCACATCTCCTCGAACTGTCGCGCCAGCAGCCTTCCAAACACCGCATGCACGTCGCTCGAGGTATAGAAATCGCCGGCCTTCCCGAACTGCTCGCGCGGGCGCGAATAGTAGCCAAGCTCAGGCTCATAGAGACAGAGCTCCATATAGCGCGAGAACGGAATCGGACCTTCGCGGCGAATCTCCTCCGCGATGCGCTCGCGCAGTCGGGGCCCACAACGAGGGCCGTCAAGGTCAACGGTCTGAGAAGCCGCTTCGTTTGCGGCCGCCGTCATCGCTTGGCGCTCGTTGGGGTCGAACGTCACAACTTGCCCTCGCGCTCCATGCGCTGATGTTCCTTGCGATGCTGCGGGGTGCGGATGAACATCTCGACCAGGTAATCGTGCAGGCAATCGAAGAGCTGGCGCTGAAAAGCCCATTCGAATTGCGGATCGTCGAGGTCGCGCGGATGCAGCTCGAAGTAATAGGTGTGAACGCGCGGCTCGGTAAAGCGCGGGCGAATGATGACCTCAACCGCATCGCCTTTGTCGCGCGCGTCGAATTCGACCAGCGGATGCTCATACAAGCGCAACTGCTGCTGCACGCGCGTGAGGCGCTCGGAAGCCATCGCTCGATTCTAGCTCGTCGTCAGCAGCTTCAGGTTTGCAGTGACTCGCGCGAACATGCGGGCGGAAACCTGACGGATGTTCAGAGGCGTTGAGCTCTCGCGCTATGTAGTGTCTGTTAACTGTTATGTAAACAATATATAGCGTTTCTGCATTTTCCCATTTTGGGACTCGCTTAGACTGGTCCCTGCAGTTCTCGATCAGCGCCTACCGCAACCCTACCCCCCTCCCCCTGTGCTTCGTAAAATATTAAAACTAAACAGGGAACATGCATGATTCACCGCAAAATCTTGCATCCAAAGGAGTTGCACTAAAATCTAGACTCCCATAGACTTATTCGCAAGAACCGGTGGAAGGCCAATGGTCTATGTCATACAAGTATGATAAGTATGACAAGTAAGCCTCTGCCCACCCCCTCCCCCGCTTTCTTCGCAAAATATTGAAAACAGGTAGGCACAAGAATTCGTCCCCGGCAAAATCTTACATCCAAATGGTTTAGAGCCGTCATCTTGCATTCAAAGGACTTACGGCCGCAGATCCGTCCGTACCAGGCGCCAAGTCTGGTTGCGCTCGCGCCGTGTCGCAGGACCCAATTAACTGATGAGTCAACACAGGATGGGGTTCCGGGCTCGCCTTCGCTGCACGATCCAGGTGCCGTTATCCGCCGATTTTCAATGACCGTTTCGCCCTCACGAGGGCGTAGAGACACTAAGCCTCTCCTCGCCAGTGTAGGGTCTCGGGCAACTATGTCAAGATTACGAAGGTACAGGTAGGGTAACTGTACTTTCGTAACAATGCCGGGGAGGGTAACCAGTCAACAGCAGCAGCAATCGTGCCCGCCATCGCCCAGTCGAATATTCGACTGGTGGGGATGACCTACGGATGATCTGGGTGGCGCTGAAAGGTCACACTCGATGCGACCCTCCCCGCCCGATCAACGCACAACGTCGGGGCGGTTCGTCTCTAATTGCAGCAGAGTCTCGAGGGCGGAATCAGTCTAGGAACGCGAGCGCCCCAGTCCCGCCTTGCGGGACGAAAGAGCTTAGCCCAGGCTTTTAAGGCTCGGTAGGCTTTCAAATTGTGACTGGAGTCCCGTAGGCACGGCAGGGCAAAACCCGACAACGACCTCTGCCGTGCCTACGGCACTCTTGTTTCGAATCGCTGCCTTCCCAGCGCTGACCCACCCCAATCCGCGCCCTTCGACTTCGCTCAGGGCAGGCTACACCGGCGGGGCTTGGGGGCCCCGATCGGCCTGGGCTAAGCTCTTTTGTCTCGCCGAGCGGGACTCAGGCTTGGGGGCTCGGACGTACGATGCTGGCCGGCGACACAAACCGTGCCGCCCCTCCGGGGCTCCGGTTTCATATAACCAGCATACCCAGCACTCACGTGCTGGGCTACGATTGTTTCGCCCTTCGGGCTCGAACCCGGCCGCACGTCGGGTTCTTCCTACCTCCGTTGCTCCACCGTTCGACACCTGCAATGCTCTTGCAAGAGAATCAGCGTGGTAGAGCGAACGGCCGAGCGCCGCAGGCGCGGAAGATCATAGCCCAGCGCTTCAGCGCTGGGTAAGTAGATTTTATTGAACCCGAGCCGGCTTCAGCCGGCGACACAAAGGTCCTTTGCGGACTAAGGGGTGAAATCACTCTCCGCCGCCAGGTTCTCGAAGCGCGTATAGCGCTTGATAAACGCCATGCGGAGGGTGTCGGTGGGGCCGTTGCGCTGTTTGGCGACGATGATCTCGGCCATGCCATCGAGATCAGGATCGTCCTTCTTGTACATCTCTTCGCGGAAGATGAAGGCAACTACGTCGGCATCCTGCTCGATGGAACCTGACTCGCGCAGGTCGGAGAGCTGCGGGCGATGATCGCCGCCGCGGCTTTCAGGAGCGCGGCTCAATTGCGAGAGCGCGACCACCGGCACTCGCAGCTCCTTGGCCAGCGCTTTTAAGCCACGCGAAATCGCTGAGACTTCCTGGGTGCGGTTTTCGAAGCGCTTGCCGCCCACCGGCACCGCCGACATGAGCTGCAGATAATCCACGATCAGGAGGTCGAGGCCTTCGATTTGCTTCAGGCGGCGCGCCTTGGCCCGCATCTCGCTGACTGAGATGCCGGGCGAGTCGTCAATGAACAGCTTGGAACGCGAGAGCTCTTCCGTGGCGCGCGTCAGTTTGCGCAAGTCCTCTTTGGGGAGGAAGCCCTGGCGCAGGGCCTTCGAGTCCACCTGCGCGTGCGCAGCCAGCATACGCATCAGCAGCGCCTCGCGCGACATCTCCAGCGAGAATACGCCTACGACTCTGCCGTCGAGCACGGCCGCGTTTTCGGCGATGTTCATAGCAAAGGCGGTCTTGCCCACGGAGGGGCGCGCGGCAATGATGATGAGGTCCGAAGGCTGCAGGCCGCTGGTCAGCTTGTCGAGCAGAGTGTAATGCGTCGCCAGGCCGGTGATCTCCTGGCCGCGCTTGTACAGCTCCTCCAGCGAGCCGAACGATCCCTTGATGATGGTCGGAATGTCCAGAAACCCTTGCCCAATGCGGCCTTCGGAGAGGCGGAAGACGGCTTCCTCGGCCCGGCTCAGGACGTCCTGGGCTTCGTCGGAGTGCTCGATGGCTTCGGCGATCGCGTTCTGAGCGGCGTTGATGAGCCCGCGCAGCAGCGCCTTGTCGCGCACGATGCGCACGTAGTGCTCGATGGAAGGGCGCTCAGGAACCCCGTCAATCAGCGAGGACAGGTAGGCGACACCGCCGATGGTCTCGACTTCCTTGCGGCGGTCAAGTTCTTCGATGAGCGTGATCGTGTCCACCGGCCGGCCGGTTTCCTGCAGATCGCGCATGCGGGAATAAATGCGGCGATGGGCGTCGAGGGAGAAGTCGTCAGGAATGAGGTGCTCGGCGGCTTGGTCGTAGAGCGAGTTGTCGAGCAGGATGGCGCCGAGGATGGAGCGCTCCGCCTCCATGCTCACGGGGAGCCCGCGTTCCAGACTGTAGTCGGTGGCCGCCATCGGGTTAATTCAATTTAGTCACGAGTGAGGAACTCTGACAATGCCGAAACAGATTCGGAGAGTGATGGGGGAGGCGATTTCGTTCGAAAAGCTGTGTGGGGTTGTGGAGAACGGGGCCGGTCAGTCTAAGTCTTGGGGAATTGCACAGGAATCGATTGTTGTAGTCTTCAGTATTGGTATTTCTTATTTGTCTTGCTTTGTGTCAGGGCACGACTTCAGTCATGCCGTACTGCGGCGGACAATACTTGAGGGCTTCAGCCCCTGCTTTGGCGATGCATTTCGTCAGGGGCCAAAGCCCAAGTTTCTCGGGGGTCGATTGCCGCACGGCTGAAGCCGTGCCCTGACACTGACTGTTATGGGCGCGGCGTAATCGACAACTCAGAACTGTTCTTTACAGCGGCCCGAGACCAGCCACCTCGGGCCGCGCTATGAGGCACAGAACTCAACGCCGTGCGACGTCGGGCATGGCTTCCATGCTCAACGAGCAAAGGGCGAGGAGCGCTTGCGTGTACTGCGCATTGCTGCGCCTGGTGGTGCGGACCTGGGAGGAGATCTCGAGGTCCTTGGCCTCGAGAGCGGCCCGTGCTGTAGTACACATGCGCTACCTCTGCCTCAATGAGCCACAATGATCCAGGATGCGACCGTCTTCCTTCAGCGCTTGTCGAGTAGCGCCAAAGGAAAGAGACCCGAGGCCGTTGCCTGGCTCCTCGGATCCACTCGCATCACTGCAATGGTCATCTGCAACCCCGGAAGCGGCACGCCAGAGCCTGTGCCTCGACTGCGTGACAGGATGCAGGAGCGGTACACGCCCGCACAAGCAGGAAAATGCCTCTGCCTGTGCATATCATGTGCAACGCGCGTGATTGTTGTGCAAATCAGGAGGAAAACGAAGCCGTTATGCGAACGGCTGCGAAATCGCTCTCGGTTCTGCCCAGGCGTTAACCAGTTTGTTACTACCGCGAACCAGCGCTTGCGTTTATGCTCGCGCTTATGGCAGTGTCGGTCACGGTGCTGGCGAGCGGGAGCAAGGGCAACTGCACCATGATCTCCAGTTCGGGAACACGCCTGCTGGTGGATGCCGGTCTGTCCTGCAAAGAACTCCTGCGCCGCATGCTGCTGTGCGGGATTGATCCACACTCCATTGATGCGGTCCTCATCACCCACGAGCACACCGACCACATCACCGGCATACATGTGCTGGCCAAGCGCCTCAAGGTCCCGGTATATATCTCCGGTGCGACGTATGAGGCCTACCGGAAGGTGGCGCGCGACAGCGCCGGGAACCGCATCACGATCACACGCCGCGAGACCTTTTGCGCCGGTAGCGCATTCCAGATCGGCGACATCATGGTGACTCCGTTCACCATCCCGCACGACGCCGTGGATCCCGTGGGCTTCACCTTCTGCAGCGATGGGGTCAAGATTGGCGTCTGCACCGATCTCGGCTACATGCCGGCCAGCGTTCGCCATCACCTGCGCGGATGCCATGTGCTGATGATCGAATCCAACCATGACCTCGAGATGTTGCGCGGCGGGCCGTATCCGTGGAGCGTAAAGCAGCGGGTGATGAGCCGCGTCGGCCACCTCTCCAATGACGCCCTCGCAGATTTCCTGATGAGCGACTATGATGGGGGTGCCGAGTTCCTCATCCTGGCGCACCTTTCGGAACAGAACAATCATCCGGAGATTGCGCGGATGACGGCGGAGCGTGCCCTCAGCGAGCAGCGCAGCTGGCTGCGCAACCACTTGCTGCTGGCGGCACAGCATGAACCGCTGCCAGCAGTCCGGCTGTAACTTCCGCCCGGCGCACGCGTCGCCACAGTTTCGGCTTGACCGATGAGACAATGTACCGATCGAGTCGTCGGTAAGATCCTGGCGGGCTGGCGTTACGATATCTCCGGCATCGCTCCGGAGATGCGCGGCGATTACGAAGCGCATCTGGCGGAGTGCGAGTTCTGCCGCTCGCGTCAGCGTCTGCATCGCGGCATTGACATCGGCCTGATGGCGCTGGCCTCAGCCTCAATGGTCGTCTTCCTGCTCGCCTATGGCGTGATCCGCTACTTCAAACCTGTCCATGCCTTCTGGTTCGAAATCGGCGCTCTCGGCGGCTTCCTGCTCTCTATGCTGTTGTGGCTGCTGGTCGCGGTGGCCACGCCTGCGCCCCTGGTGGTTAAGGATGCCGCGATCACCGGCGCTCGCCTGGGGCTGGAAAAGCTGCCGGAAGAGCTTCGTGATCGCATTCCGGAAGACTTGCGGCTGAAGATCTCGGGGCAAAGCTAGCGGCTACCGAATGTTGAGCAGCTCCACGTCGAAGACCAGCATGCCGTAAGGCGGCTGCTTCCCCTGGTAGGCGAGGGCCTGCGGAATCCAGAAGCGCGCCTTCTCGCCCACGACCATCAGCTTCATGCCCTCTGTCCAGCCCGGAATGACGCGGTCGAGCGGAAACGTCGATGGCTTGCCGCGCGCCACCGAACTGTCGAACATCTTGCCGTCGGTGGACCAGCCGGTGTAGTGGACGGTGACCTCATCGACCGATTTTGGATGACGTGTGCCTGTGCCAGGCGTCAGCACTCTGTAAGCGAGGCCGCTGGAAGTCCGCTGGGCGTCGGGCGGTGGCCCTTTCACGTCGGCAGGCGCGCGGGTTGGCAGGTCGAGTAGAGTCACATCAAACACCAGCATTCCAGCAGGTCTTCCCTGCTGACCTTTGTAAGCCAGCGCTTCGGGAATCCACAATCGGCGCGTTTCACCAACCACCATCAGACGCAAACCTTCGCCGACGCCCGGAAGTACGTGGCTGACTACAAAGGTCGTCGGCTGGCCCCGGACGAGCGTACTGTCAAACATTTTGCCGTCAGCCGTCCAGGCTGTGAAGTTCGCCGTCACCGCCTCGTCCTTACCGGGATGCTCGCTCCCGGTACCGGGGGCGATGACCTTGGTCGCCAGTCCGGACGGGGTCTTGGCAGCGTCGGCCGGCGGCGCAGCAACGTCCGGCGGAGCGGGAATCGCAGAAGCAGGTGGCGTCTGTGCAGAGACCACCATGGCAATTAAGAGAATTGCAAACACCCTAGCAAGACGCATGCGCTTTATTGTAGCGGCCGAGGGTTCGGCCCGGGTAGAAAGCCCATCAATCGGCGCCTACATGATTGCTCTAGATCAACAGTTATGCTCTGCTTAGCGCCAGGCAGAACATGCAGGCTCCGTTCCCACGGCTTATATCCCGCCTTCGTGAGCCTGACCGTCCGTTCCCCAACTGCGAGCGGCACGACGGCGGGAGTGTTCCCCAAGAACACTCCGTCCACCTCTATGTCGGCACCGAAAGGGGCCGAATTGATGGCGACGATTGTAGAAATCGGCGACTCTGGGGTCGACTGCTCGATGGAAGCATCGTGTGTGCGCTCCAGTCCGTCGCGTACGAAGGACAGTCGCAGCCCGCGTTCATGCAGATTTCGACAGCGAAGCACTTTTCTTCGTGGAATAGCCCCAGGAGCAGGTGCTCGGTGCCGATGTGCTTGTGCGAGAGCCGCTCGGCTTCTTCCGCGGCGTATGCCAGCACCCGCTTGCACTCGTTGCTCAGGGGCAGGTCCACGGAGGTGGACACCTTCTCCCGGA
>Ga0335082_10000659_pt1 | contig 35873 bp, 35 predicted proteins | sample Lox_Sample_41_FD_206718 | JGI IMG/M metagenome (GOLD analysis project Ga0335082, IMG submission 206718) | Soil microbial communities from Loxahatchee National Wildlife Refuge, Florida, United States - Lox_Sample_4.1 | ecosystem: Environmental > Terrestrial > Soil > Wetlands | place: USA... | reverse complement strand
GCCGACGGGTTGCAGGTTCCGCAGCCGGGCGAGCTCACGTTCCCGATCCTGCAGGAGAGCCTCGCGGGGGTGCTGCTCGTGTCGGACGACGAGTTGATCGAGACCCTTTCCTTCCTGCTCGAGCGCATGAAGGTCTTGGTCGAGCCCTCGGGTGTGGCCGGAGCGGCCGCGGTCAGGCACAAGAAGGCGGACTTCGCCGGACAAAAGGTCGGCGTGATCCTCTCGGGAGGAAACGTCGACCGGGAGAAGCTCGCGCAGTACCTTCTGGCATCGGCGGCTCCAGGATTCCTAAAGGGTTGAGCAATCGGGCCGCGGACTGGTAAAAAGGGCCGGCAACAGACGCCGAAGGAGGGGGAGCCATGAAACCGAGTCGACTTCTGGGGGCCGTCGCGTTCGCGCTCACCGTCGGATACGGCGTGGCGCTCTACGCCGGCGAGGAGCATCCGTCCGCCCTCTTCAAGGAGTACTGCGCCAAGTGCCACGGCGAGGACGGCAAGGCCGAGACGCCGAAGGGCAAGCAGCTCATGGCCCGCAATTTCACGGATCCGGAGTTCCAGGCGGCCAAGACCGACGCGCAGCTGATCAAGACGGTGACCGGAGGCCAGGAGGACATGCCTCCTTTCGGCAAGAAGCTCACGGCCGAGCAGATCCAGAGCCTCGTCAAGAACGACGTGCGGGGCTTCGCCAAGAAGAAGTGACCGCGCGGCGCGCCGCGCGGTCATCCTGAGCGAAGCGAAGGATCTACTTCCTCCCGCCCGGCACCAGATTCTTCGTCGCTGCGCTCCTCAGAATGACAGCACGGTTGACGGGCGTTACACTCTCTGTGTGATCACGCTCGCGCGGGCGATCGGCGAGTTCGTCGGCCATCTCCGCGACGAGCGCCGGTTCTCGCCGCGCACCGTCACGGCCTACACGGCCGACCTCGCGCGCTTTGCGGACTTCTGGGAGCGCGACTTCGCCAACGTGGCGGCAGGGCGAACGCCGCTCTCGCGGCTCGACACGCTCGCGGTGCGCTCCTACCTCGCCTCGCTCCATCGCGCGCAGCTCGCGCGCAGGTCCATCGCCCGCCACCTCTCGGCCCTGCGCTCCTTTTTCCGCTGGGCCTGCCGCGAGGGGCACCTCGAAAAAAACCCGGCGCGGGGAGTGCCCGCGCCGCGATTGCCGAAGACGCTGCCCCGGGCGTTGACGCTTGCGGACACCGAGGGTTTGCTCGACGCAGACTCCGAGGGCGGATTTCCGGAGCGGGACCGCGCGCTCTTCGAGCTCCTGTATGCGACCGGGCTCCGCGTCTCGGAGGCCTCCGGCCTCGACCTCGAGGACATGGACTTCTCCGCCCGCCTCTGCCGCGTGACCGGAAAGGGCGGCAAGGAGCGGATCGTGCCTTTCGGCGAGACCGCCGCCGAGGCCCTCGCCGCGTATCTTCCCGCCCGCGCGGCGCGCCGCGGCGGCGCCGGGTTTGCCGGAGACGATGAAGGCGAACCGCTCTTCGTCAACGCCCGCGGAGGCCGCCTGACCACCCGCTCCATGGCCCGCCTCTTGAAGCGGCGCCTGGCGGCTGCCGGCCTGCCGGCGGAGATCTCGCCGCACGCCTTGCGGCACACGTTCGCGACCCACCTGCTCGAGGCGGGCGCCGACCTGCGGGCGATCCAGGAGCTTCTGGGCCACGCGTCGCTCTCGACGACGCAGAAGTACACGCACCTCGACGCCGCCCGGCTGGCACAGGTCTACCGGCGTTCGCACCCGAAAGCTTGAGCCGATTTTGGATCTGAGACCTGGGGTTCCGGATCCGCCGGGAGGGCGAGCGCGACGAGCCGCGCTTGTCCTCTGCGTACTTTTCATGGGCGCTGACTCCGGCGGGGCCCAGCAGACGACTCTGCCCCCGGTGCTCTACGAGATCGACCGGCACGTGCGCCAGGAGTTCTGGGACCCGAAGATGAAGGGGGCCGACTGGGACGCCGCCGTGAAGAGAGCCGCCGGGGAGCTTTCGGCGGCGAAAGACGCGGCCGAGCGTGATGCGGCCTACGACCGCCTGCTTGCCGTGCTCGACGACTCGCACTCGTTTCGGCTCCCGCCGGGCCGGCTGCCCGAGCGGGCCTGGGGCACGGCGGGATTGCGGATCGGCCGGGACGGCGACGGCTACGCGGTCAAGGGCGTGATGCCGGGCTACGCGGCGGAGGCCGCGGGCATGAAAACAGGCGACCGCGTGCTCGCGGTCGCCGGAAGAACCTACGGCAAGGAGAGAGTCAGCTTCCGGGATCTCTACCTCGTGTTCGAGGGCCGCGCCGGCAGGGATGTCGAGGTCGTCTGGCAGCCCGCGGGGCAGGCCGCAAGGACGTCGCGCCTGGGGCTGAAGCTCGAAGAGCCGGCCGACAGTCTCGTCTGGAAGAGCGCCCGCGTCGTCAAGCGCGACGGGCACGCCTACGGGTACGCCCGCCTCTGGGGCATGCGGACCGAATCGGTGCTGGCGATCGTGGACCTGCTCCTCGACCGGACGGAGGCGGCCCGGGCGAGGCCGGAGCTTTCCGGCTGGGACGCGATCGAGGGGTTTCTCCTGGACGTCCGCGGCTCCAGCGGCGGCTACGATCCGAACATCCTCGCGACGTTCCTGCGGGGAGACTGGAGCTCCGGGGACTACCTCGAGATCGGCCGGGACGGGCAGCGCCGCCTGGTTCCGCCGGCGTATCCGAAGCTCCCGGTCGCCCTGCTCGTCAACTCCGGCACGGCGAGCCAGGGCGAGCTTCTCGCGATGCGGTTTCGCGCGCACCGCATCGGGCCCGTCGTCGGGGAGGAGACCGCCGGCATGGCCAGCGGCGGCGCCGCCTCCGTCGCCCTCTCGGACGGCTCGAGCCTGTGGCTCTCGCGGCGGGCGGTCGAGGACCGGGAGGGGCGCTCCTACGAGGGCCGGGGATTTGCGCCCGATGTCCTCGTACCCGACCGGCCCGGCGGCGACGGGCGGGAGGACGCGATCGTGGAAGCCGGAATCAAAGCGCTGGCCGGCCTGAGATAATCTCCTTCGCGATGGAAGGGCAGACGTGGCGTTCGACCACCGTCCTCTGCGTGCGCCACAACGGAAAGGTGGCCATGGCCTCCGACGGCCAGGTCACGCTCGGCACGACCGTCATGAAGCAGTCGGCCTCCAAGGTCCGGCGCTTGAAAGGCGGGGACGTGCTGGCGGGCTTCGCCGGCTCGACGGCCGACGCCTTCGCCCTCTTTCAGCGATTCGAGTCGAAGCTCGACGAGCACCGCGCGAACCTGGAGCGCGCTGCCATCGAGCTCGCCCGCGACTGGCGCACCGACAAGATGCTGCGCCAGCTCGAGGCGCTCCTGATCGTCGCGGACAAGACCACCTCGCTCCTGATCTCGGGCACGGGGGATCTGATCTCGCCCGAAGAGGGCATCCTCGCGGTGGGCTCCGGCGGGCCCTACGCTCTGGCCGCGGCCCGCGCCCTCGTCAAGCACCGGCCGGACATGAAGGCTTCCGACATCGCCCGCGAGGCTCTCGCGATCGCGGCCGGTATCGACATCTACACGAACGACCGGATCACGCTCGAGGAGCTGTGAAGCCGTGGTCTACCTGATGCCCGGCGAGAAAGCCGCTGAGGTCGCGAAGGGATCGCCGGGCTCGCGCACACCGCGCGAGATCGTCGTCGAGCTCGACAAGTACGTCATCGGGCAGAAGCGCGCCAAGCGCGCCGTCGCCGTCGCGATGCGCAACCGCTGGCGGCGCCAGCAGCTGCCTTCCGAGATGGGCCGCGAGATCCTGCCGAAGAACATTCTGATGATCGGCCCGACGGGCGTCGGCAAGACCGAGATCGCCCGGCGGCTGGCCCGCCTGGCCGACGCGCCGTTTCTCAAGGTCGAGGCCTCCAAGTTCACGGAAGTCGGCTACGTCGGGCGCGACGTCGAGTCCATCGTGCGGGACCTGACCGAAGTGGCCGTGCAGATGGTGCGCGAGGAGAAGACGCTCGAAATCCGCGACCGGGCCCGGGCGCGCGCCGAGCAGCGCATCGTGGATCTGCTCCTGCCGGCCCTGCCCGAGGGAGACGCCGAAGAGACCCGCTCGAAGCTGCGGGCGATGCTCCGCGACGGCAAGCTGGAGGACCGCACCGTGGAAGTCGAGGTGGCCGACAAGGCCTTCCCGTCCTTCGAGATCGTGACCAACCAGGGCGTCGAGGAAATGGACATCAACGTCAAGGAGATGCTGCCCGGCCTCTTCGGCAGCAAGAAGAAGCGGCGCAAGGTCACCGTCGGCGAGGCGCGGGAGATCCTCCAGGCCGAGGAGGAAGGGCGCCTCGTGGACCCGGGCCAGGTGGCGCGCGAGGCCGTCGAGCGGGCGCAGGCCTCCGGCATCGTGTTTCTGGACGAGATCGACAAAGTGGCCGGGCGCGAGTCGGGCCGCGGTCCGGACGTCTCGCGCGAGGGCGTGCAGCGCGACCTGCTGCCGATCGTCGAGGGGACCTCGGTCAACACCAAGTACGGCTTCGTGAAGACCGACCACGTGCTCTTCATCGCGGCGGGCGCTTTCCACGTCTCGAAGCCCTCGGACCTGATCCCCGAGCTGCAGGGCCGGTTCCCGATCCGCGTGGAGCTCGACTCCCTGACCGAGGAGGACTTCGTCCGGATCCTGACGGAGCCGGAGAACGCCCTGCTGAAGCAGTACCGGGCTCTTATGTCGGCCGAGAACGTAACGCTGGAGTTCTCGGAGGAGTCGATCCGGGAGATCGCGCGGGACGCCGAGCGGGTCAACCAGGCTCTCGAGAACATCGGCGCGCGGCGGCTGCACACGATCCTCGAGCGCCTTCTCGAGGACATCTCGTTTGCCGGGCCCGAGAACGCAGGCCAGACGATCCGGATCGAGGTGGACAGCGTGCGTGCGGCCCTGGCCGATCTCGTCAAGGACGAGGACCTGTCGCGGTACGTACTGTAGGGGCAGCGCCGGCGGGGGAACCGCTCCTATGGTGAACGCGAAGCGCCCCCTTTCGCAGGCAAGTCCTGCCGGGGCCAGGATTAAAGTGCAGGCTTTCCTCAGCAGAACGTTCCCCGGCACGGCGGCCGGCGCCGTGCGATCCCTCGTTTCCGTGTTGCTTCTTCTCTTGTTCCTGGCTTCGGGTTGCGGCAAGAAGGGCGATCCCTCGCCGCCCCTGCCGCGAGGCCCCAACGCGATCAAGGACCTCGCGGTCGAGCAGGAGGGGACCGATGCGCTGCTCGCCTTCACGTATCCGGACCGCCTCTTGAACGGCCAGCCTCTGACGGACCTCGAGTCCATTGAGATCTATCGCCTGGCCGGGGCGACGCCCTCCATGGCGCAGCCGCGGCCGGTTGCGGCCGGCAGCGGGTCGCCCGTCGGCGGGGGCGGCGCGGGAACGCTCGGCAGCGCGCCGGGCGCCGCAGCCCGCCGCGCCGCGCTGGCTGCGCGCATGGCCGAGGAAGGCTTCTACCGCGACGCCGTTCCGGTCGCCCGCCTCTCCGTGGCCGAGATCGCGGCGCGGACACACGGCGCCACGATCCTCTACCGCGATCCGCTGCTCGCCTTGCTCGCCAAGGAGCAAACGGCGCCCTCGCTCGGCTACGCGGCCGTCTCCGTGCGCAGGACCGGGGACAAGAGCCCTCTCTCGAACATCGCGATCCTCGCGCCCGACGTCCCGCCGGGACCGCCGGCGATCCAGAGCGTCACGCCCGAGGAAGGCCGCATCTGCCTCGAGTGGCTCGCGCCGGAGACGGACACGGCGGGCAGGCCGGCGCGGATCGGCGGGTACGAGGTCTATCGCCGGCGGCTGTCCGACGACGAATACGAGGCCCCGCTGACGAGCGCTCCGGTCTCCGGCACGTCCTACGTGGACACGTCGGCGCCGTATGGCGGTCCGCTGGCCTACACCGTGCGGGCCACGCTGCCCGGCAAGCCGCGCATTGAGGGCCTGCCGGCGGTCGAGGCGGCCCTGGACTATCGCGACGTCTATCCGCCGCCGGCCCCGCGCCGGCTCGACGCTCTCTCGGAGGGCAAGATCGTGCGGCTGGCCTGGGACCCGGTTCCGGCTTCCGACCTGGCCGGTTACATCGTTTTTCGGGCCGAGGGCGGAGGCGATCTCGCGCGCCTGACGCCCCAGCCGGTCAAAGAGAGCTTCCTGACGGACGAGGCCGTCAAGGCCGGGACACGCTACCGTTACACGGTCCGCGCGATCGACACGACCGGCAACCTCGGCCCGCCCTCGCCCGAGGCCACCGCCGAGCCGTACTGACCCGTTACACTTTCGTCATGGCCCTCCCAACGCGATTCACCAAGATGACGGGCGGAGGCAACGATTTCCTGGTCTTCGAGGCCGACGGCCGCAAGCTCTCGGGCGAGGATCGCAAGCGCCTTGCGCTGGCCTGCCGTCGGGGGCTCTCCGTGGGAGCCGACGGGGCGCTCCTCGTGTCGCGGGGGGAGGCCGGACGGGTGCGCCTCGACTACTACAACGCGGACGGCGGCCTCGCCACCTTCTGCGCCAACGGCACCCGCTGCGCGGCCCGGTACGCGGCCCTGCGCCACCTCTCGCTTTCCGGCGACGACCCGGTCCTCGAGACCGGGTGGGGCCCGATCCCGGCGCACGTCCGCGCCGGGGAAGTGACGCTCGACCTGCCCGACGTGGAGGCCCCCGGGGAGCCCCTGCCGCTCTCCGGGGCGGGCCTGCCCGACAAGGGCTACGCGCTGACCGTCGGAGTGCCCCATCTGGTCGTCTTCGTGGAGGACGGCCTCGCCGACCTGGCCCTCGAGCGGCTGGCGCCGCCCCTGCGGCGGCACAGCGCCCTTCCGGACGGCGCCAACGTGAACTTCGTCGAGGTGGAGAACCCCCACGGGATCTCGGTGCGCACGTTCGAGCGGGGCGTCGAGGGCGAAACCCTCGCCTGCGGGTCGGGTGTCGTGGCCTCGGCCGTCGCCGCCGCGCGCCTGGGGCGCGTGGATCCTCCCGTCGTCTGCCGCACCAAGAGCCGCGTCGCCTTCACGGTTCGATTCGAAGAGACGGGCCGACGCTTCACGCGCGTCGCGCTGACCGGCGACGCGCGCGAGATCTACGGCGGCGAGCTGACCGAGGAGGCGTTTGCACCATGAAGCTCTTCGACCCCTTTCCCTCGAAGGTCGTCGCCGTCGGGCGAAACTACCGCGAGCACGCCAAGGAGCTCGGCAACGTCGCGCCGGACGAGGAGCCGATCCTCTTCCTGAAGGCCCCGTCGGCGCTCATCGGCCCCGGGGAATCCATCCTGCTGCCGCCGGAGTCGCAGCGCGTGGACTACGAGGGAGAGCTCGCTCTGGTCATCGGAAAGAAGATCAAGAACCACCCGCAGGAGAAGTGGCTCGAAGCCCTGGCGGGCGTCGCCTGCGCCAACGACGTCACGGCCCGCGACCTCCAGAAGAAGGACGGCCAGTGGGCAAGGGGCAAGTCCTTCGACACCTTCTGCGCCGTGGGGCCCGGCATCGTCCCGGGCCTCGACCCGTCGGACCTCGCGATCACGACGCGCGTCAACGGGGCCGTCAAGCAGTCCTCCCGCACCTCCGAGATGGTCTTCTCGCCGGCCTTCCTCGTCGCCTACATCTCCCGCATGATGACCCTGAACCCGGGCGACTTGATCCTGACCGGCACGCCGGCCGGCGTCGGGCCGCTCTCTGCCGGCGACACGGTCGAGGTCGAGATCGAGAAGGTCGGCGTGCTCGCCAATCCCGTCGTCAAGAGGTGACGCTGGAAGCGCCGCTCGGTCAAACCTGGCGCCGGCTGGTGGCAGCTCTCTGCCTGACGGTCTTTGGAGGCATGGCCGCCGCGCGCTACGAGTGGCGCAAGCTCCCGCAGTTTCTGGCCGGTTCGCTCTCGTCCGGCCGGCAATCGGCCGACGAGGCGCGCGCCAAGGGCACCGGGTTCTGGTTCGACCGCGACTATCCGGCTTTCCTCGAGGCCGTGCGCAGGGCCACGCCCCCCGGTGCCACGATCGCGGTCGCCGTGCCCGGCACCCTCGACGTCTACCTCTACCAGGCCGTCTTCACGCTGGCGCCGCGCCGAGTGGTGGCTCTCCAGGACGGTGTCTCCGTCGGCTACGCCGCGTACTACAAGGACGCCGCGCTCTCGCAATCGGGCGGCATCCGCATCGCCTCCGGGGTGCTCGTGCGCCGATGATCGGCGTGGCGCTCGCTCTGGTCGCAACGCCGCTCGCGGGCTACGCCCTCGCGCGGCCCGCCGTGTCCTCCCTCCCGCGCTCCGAGCGGTTCGCGTGGAGCCTCGCGGTGGGGCTCATGGTCCAGGCTCTTCTCGTTCTCGCCTCGATCGGAGCGCGGCCCGGAGCGGACTTTTCGCTCGCTCTCTCCCTGCTGACGGTTCTGCTGCTCCTGCCCCTTCTTCCCCGGCGGGCCGCGAGGCTGGCGGCTCCCGAATTCCTGCGACTCGGCCCGGCGGCGCGGGTCCTTTGCGCTCCGGCGGCCGTCGGCGTCGCTCTCTTCGCAGTGGCGGCCCTGTCGGAGCCGATGTGGACGACCGATTACCTGGCGGTCTGGGGCCTGAAGGCCAAGACGATCTTCCTGACGGCGTCCCTGCCGGGGCGCCTCTTCCACGATCCCGCGATCGTCTGGTCGCATCCCGAATACCCGCTGCTCGTGCCGCTCGACCTGGCGGCGCTGGCGGCCTGGGCGCGCCGATGGGACGACCGCGCTCTGGCCGCGCTCTACCCCCTCTGCCAGGCGGCGACGGCGGCGGCGGCCTTCGGCTTTCTCGTGCGCCGCGGCCGGGCCCTCGGAGGCGCCGTGGCGGCCGCGCTCATCGGCTGGTTCTTTCCCCTCTACGACCCCGTCCACGTCGGGATGGCGGACATTCCGCTGGCGCTCGGATTTGTTCTCCTCTGCATCGCCTTCCTGGACGCCTTGGAAGCCGATTCACCGGCCGTTTACGCGAGACTCGCGATCGCCTCCCTCTTCTGCGCGGCCACGAAGCCCGAGGGAGCGCTCTTTGGCGCTCTCGCGGCGCTTTTCTGGCTTGTCCTTCGGCCGCGGGGCCGCAGTTGGTCCCCGCCCTTTCTGGCGCTTCTTCTGCCTTCCGTGGTTCACGGTGTTCTGTTGCGTTGGGCTCGCGGCAGCCTTCCCTCGCGCGATTTCGACTTCACGCTGCTTGCGCCTTCTCGCTGGGCAGCATGGCTCGGCCGCATCGGCGAGACCCTCGCTCGAATCACGAGCGTCGAGCTCGCCGCGGCCGCCCTTCCGCTAGCCGCCCTGGCGATTTTCTTTTTCGCGACCGACAGCGGTCTCGCCGACCGACTGCTGCCGCTTCTGGGGCTCCAGCTCGCGTTCTACGTCCTGACCTGCTCGCTCTCGGCTTTCGGCGTTGCCTGGCTCGTCGGTACCTCGTTTGGCCGGATCGTCTGCGCGCTCGTCCCGGCGCTCGCGGTCGTCGTCGGGGCCCGCCTCAGACCACGAACATGAGTGCGCCGCGCACCGATTCGACCCGGGCCAGCTCGGCAGCGGTGATGGTTCTTCTTGTCTGCCTCGCGGCGCTCGTTGGGAGGGGTTTCTGGGGTTTCTCCCACGACGATGCGTTCATAACCTATCGCTACGCGGACCAGTGGGCGCATGGCAACGGCCTGACCTTCAACACGGGCGAGCACGTTCTGGGAACATCCGCCCCGGGCTACGCGCTTCTCCTGGGGCTGCTCTCGAAGGCGACGGGCTTTCTGGGCGTCGGCGTTCCCGAATGGGGCACGCTGCTGTCTCTGGCGGCTCTCCTGTCGCTCGCGTGGACTCTCGCGGCCGCGCTCTCGACCGCTTCCGCATCGGTTCGTCTGGCCGTGCCGCTTCTCTTTGGAATCGGAACACTCCTGTGGCGCTGGAACATCGAAATGCTCGGCTCCGAAGCTCTCCCCGTGGTCGCGCTCGTTGCCGCAGGAGCCTATTGGGTCTTCGTGAAAGAGAAGCACCTTGCGGGCGGCGTGGCGCTCGCCGCAGCAATGATTCTGCGCCTCGACGCTGGTTTGGCGGCCGCGAGCTTCGGCATCGTCCTCTGGCTCTCTCGACGGCGCTTTCCGTGGCAATTCGCTCTTGTGGGATCTGTCCCCGTCGCAGTCTGGCTTGCGGGTCTGTATTCGCGCTTCGGATCGTTGATCCCGGCGACACTTGCCGCGAAGCGCTGGGAATATGCCGCAGTCAGGGACGGCTACTGGTTAGCCGAATGGCACTGGCTGCGCCGGTCGCTTCCGCTTTCAGGCTCCCTCGCGCTCCTATTGCTGGCGGTCCTCGGCGGAGTCCTCGGGGTAAGACGAGGGCTCTGGAGGCATCCGGGAGTCCAGGCTCTCGGCCTCTGGCTTCTGGCCCACGAGGTCCTCTACCGAGTGGTCAGAGTGCCCTTTGCACCCTGGTATCACGAGGGGCTCGTCAACGCGCTGCTCGCGCTCGCAGCGCTCAGCAGTGTCGCTCTGGGTCAGGCAATCTCCTCTTTCTGGAGAGAGGGAAAGGAGCCGCTGGCCGCGCCGCTCGCGGCTGGCTTGCTCTTGCTGCCCATACTCGCTCCTTCCGTCGCCTACGTTGGAGCGCAATGGCGACGGCCACCCGATCCTCGCTTCGAGATTTACCGGACAATCGGTCTCTATCTTTCCGAACGTGCTCGGCCGCAATCGACCGTCGCCGCGGTGGAGATCGGAATCCTGGGCTACTTTTCAAGGCGAAACGTTTTGGATCTCTCGGGCGTCGTCGCGCCTGGGGTTATCACGGCGAGAGCCGAAGGTCGGCTTGCCCAGGTCGTCGCGATCTCGAGTCCGAACTACATATTGGACGTTCCGGGGTTTCGGGCCAATGCCCTTGCGTTTCTGAGCGACCCTGCGCTATCAGGGCTCTATCGCCCGGCGGAGGAATTCGAGCCGCTGGGCGGGCATCCGCCGTATAGGTTGCTTGAAAATGTGGCGCTGGCTGAGCCCCGTTAACCGGCGAGCGTTTCCCGAGCAGGCAAAGAACCACGTCGTGGTTGCTGCGGCGCTCTGCGTCGCGTGTGCGGCCCTTCGGCTTCCGGGCCTGCGTGCGCTGCCCGTTTTCAACGATGAGGCGATCTTCCTTCGCATTTCGGTGCTTGTCCGAGAGGCCCCCATTGAGCGCGCCTTCCTGTCGCTCCAGGAAGCGAACCCGCCGTTTCACACCTGGCTACTTGCGCTCGCCGGGCCGTTCTCGAACGATCCCGTACTCTCTGGTCGGCTTCTCTCGGTCCTGCTCGGCCTCCTGACGATCGCGGCCTTCTTCGCGCTCGCGCGAAAGATCAACCGCGCCTCCTCGGCAAGCCGCTGGGCCGGTTCCGGACCGGCGGCCGCGACGCTTCTGCTCGTCTGCTGCCCCTTCGCGGCGCTCGCGCAGCGGATGGCGCGGATGGACGCGTTATTTCTGCTCGAAAACGCGCTCGTCGCGCTCGTCGCCGTGCTCCTAGTGTCGGCCCGTTCGAGAAGTCGGATCCTAGCGCTGGGCCTCGTTCTGGGCCTTCTCATGGGTGCCACGATGCTGACTCGCCAGAATGTCAGCTACGTGCTCTGGGCGCTGCCGATCCTCGCCCTCATCTTGCTGCCGGGGGAGCGCCAGCTGCCTCCCACAGCGCTCTTCGCGTCGCTTCTGGCTGCCTTGGTTCTTGCCACCGTTCTCTGGGCACCGATGCTGATCACAAAGCTTGGGCCGGATCTCGGAACGCGGATCTTTCATCTTCAAGCGGCGCGCGAGGCGATGCCCGTCGCTGCCCGCTGGAATCTCGCAGCGCACCACGCCGGCGAGACCTTGTCGTGGCTCGCGACGTACCTGACGCCGCCAGTTCTGCTCCTGTCCGCGGCAGGGCTTGTCTGGCTTGCCCTACGGCGCCGGCGCGTCTTTCTCTTCCTCGTCGCCTGGATCGGAATCCTACTCTTGCCTCTCCTCTTCTTTGCGACGGTGTTCTTTCCGCGCTATGCGCTGCCCGCCGTGCTTCCGCTGCTCTACGCGGGCGGAGAGTTCCTGGCCGTCCTGGCTGCGTGGCTGTTCTCGCGACCGATCCCTCGGCCCGCACGCGTTGTCGCCTCGGGGCTTCTCTTCGTCGCGGCCCTTGCGTGGCCAGCGCTCGACTGCCTCCGCCAGATTGCCGACTGGAAGACAATGCCGCTGGCCTCCGAGGACCGCTGGCAATTGGTGTCCGGGTGGCCGGCAGGCGCCGCCACGGAGGTGGCCGCCGCGTATCTGGAGGCAGAAGCGCGCCGCCGGCCCGCCGTCGTGATCACATCTCCTGACTCGGGGAACCCGCCCGACGCGCTATGGCTGCTCCTTTTGGACAAGCCCGGCGTTGCGCTGCACGGCGGGCCATCACTCGGCGAGCAGCTCCTGCCGGCCTTCGGCGAGGGCTCCGTCCTCTTGCGAGGCGATCCGCGTCTCAACCCGACAGCCCGTCCAACGCGGCTCCAGGAGGAAGCGGCCGTCTACTTCGTATCGCGGGAGAAGGTCATTACGCACGAGGGCCTGCGGCCGGCCGAGCAGGTCTGGCGTCCGGCGAACCCGGAGCTTTCCGCCGTCCTCCGCTTTGAGAATCCGCCCTATCCCGACGGCCGACCGGGCGATGCCGTCCTCATCTGGCGCCTTCGCTAAGGCGCGCCGAATCGACCCCGGCGTGGACCCAGATCGGAAAGCCACCGCGCACGTTGCCGCCGTAAGCCGAGTCGAGGAGCTCTCGGCCGCCAACGGTCGCTGCCTGGCCTAGGGGCGGTGGAACAACTGGAAAGCAAACGAACGCGGCTTCCGCAACCGCGGGATGGACTACGAGCTCGAGACCGCGCCGCCGAGCGGCTTCCAGCTCCTCTGCCCCGAGAACGAACGAAAACGAGGCAGGCCAGTGCGAGGGATCGCCGGGCTCCCGCAGAAGAACGCGCCGTCCATTGGCGACGATCTCGAGGCCCGCTTTCGCCTCTGGCGGAGATATCAGGATGCGCGTATGCACAGTGGCGGCTTCGCCTCTTGGCAGGCTCGATGCTGGCAAGGTCTGTCGAATTACGTCGGCGGTGGTGTGGGCCACCGCGTAGTCCGAAACCACAGCGTCCGGCACCCGAAGGATCACAACGGCTAGGACGACCAGAGTTGTGGACGCTGCGACAACTTCCAGGGTTCGTCGTGGGCGATCGCGAGCGCCCAAGGCCACTCCGATGAAAAGCAGGGGCAGGAGGGGTAGGGTGAAACGGGGTTCGGATCCGAACACGAAGCCCTGGCCGACTGACACGAGAAGTAGCCCTGCCGGGACGAAGCGCCAAGGACCTGCGCCACCGGTAGCTCGTGCAGCAGCCGCGCAGCAGAGCGTCAGGCAGAGCGCCCACCACCACCTTCTGAAGAAGCGGCTGAAGGAGGCGTAGGCGGGGTTGTCCCAACGACCCGGGAACTGCTCCGCCGAGAACACTACGTGCGCGCCGCGCCACAGCAGAGAGCGATTGCGGTCGTAGGGATTGCTCGACAAAAACGACTTCCATCGTTCGGTAGCCTCCTTGCGAAGTAGTTGTTCGGTTTCCTCCCTTGAGGCGCCAGTCGGCCAGCGCAGAATGTCGGGCGGCCAGAAGTAGTCCGCGGTAGCGAAGAGAAGCGTCTGGGAAGGGCTCATTGCAAACGGCTGGAGCCGGACTCCAGTCGCCGTGCCGGCGATCAGAAGGATCCCGAGACCCAGTGCAAATCCCCCGAGAAGCTCAACCGCTCGCTTGAAGTGTGGTACGACATGGTGAACGAGAGCTGCTACGAGCAACAGAACGACACTCACGTTCGGCCGGATTGACGCGAAAATGGCAGCGGCCGCGCCAAGGACGACGCGAACTACATCCTCACGCCGGGGGCGAAAGAAGAGGCCGGCGGCGAAGAAGAGGACGAAGGCCAGCGCGAGGGAGTCGCTTGCGATCCAGTCGGCGATGTCACGAAGGGCTGGTGTCAGCACGATCAAGCCGGCGAAAACAGCGGCTGCGCCGCGCCGCCCACTCTTCCAGAGAGCCAAGCAAACGGCAACGATTCCGAGCGAGACGGTGGCCGCGTTGAAGACAAGCAGCCGCCTCAGCTCGTAGGACGTTCCGCCCCTTGGGAGCATCACCCATAGGAACAGGAGATAACCGGGCTTCGCGAGATGTTGCGGCCACGTTGAGAGATCGCCAGGGTGCCCCCCTGCAATCCACCGCCGCAGAATCTCGAGGTCTGGAAGAGCCACGGCCGTGCCTGGCCGCGCGTGGATCGCACCGCCCACATAGAGTGTCACGATGAGGGCGACCAGCACTCCGAGCACGGCAGCGAGGTCTCTCGAGCGCTTCACTCTGGGCTTCACTGATTGATCAGAGCGCGTTGACATACAACGGATACAGACTATCAGGGCCGCAGCGTCGGTGCCGGCGCCGCGACCCTGGAAAGGGGACGGTAACGAATTACGGCGCGACCACTATCCGGTGCCGAGGATACGAGGACAGGGGGCAGGCTGTACCGACCAAAGCGTCTCCGGCACTACTGGATACCAGCAAGGTCAGAGACCCGCCAGGGCCGAACACTACGTTGCCCTTGCCGTCGTGCAGGATCGACGCCGAATCAGGCTGGAACGACAGATTCGCGCAGCCTCCGTCAAACAAAAGAGTCCATGGTCCGTAGAAGAGCCCGACGACGTCGTGCGTCTTGTACAGCTCAATGTGGTCTGGTGCCTTCTCCGGTCGACAGTTGCTGTTGTACCCGCTTGCGTATGAGCGGGTCATATACCAGTCATTGCCGACAGGGTCGTACGCTAAGTCGATGTTGATGAGCCAAGCAGCCTGGTAGCAGGGGTGTGCCGTCTCGATGCCGTAGGAGCTAAACCTGGTTTCGCCGCTCGCCCCGTGGTATTTGCTCCAACTGTAGCCGTCAGTGCTCTGCAGGACGTAAGTCGCCGTCCCGGCGTGCCCGGGATCACAGGGGACGACGTTCTGGGGCGAACCTTGCCAACAGGCTTGACCGGGGGGCGCGTAGCAGAGTGAGTTCTCATACGTGCAGCCCGCAAAGCCGCCCTCAGTGTTGTAGACCATGGCGGGTGCGTATGCGAGGTTGTCTGTGTAGATGAACGGGGCGATAATTTCACCGGAACTCCACCAATAACGGGGCATACTGGTATCGCACGGCCAGCCGTGCCCGCACCACCAGATAGGGTCGGCGCTGGTGGATCCGTGATGAGGCTCAAGGATCATCGGCGTCTTCGGGCCGTTAACGTAGCTGGCGCCGTCGCGGCTATACGCTGTTCCCCAGCCGTTCTTAGTCGTACATTGGCTGTCTACGCCGAAGTACATGATGAAGGGATAGTTGTTTCCATCGCGTGGGTTGTGGAAGCGGGACGATCCATCGTATAACACCTTGCCGACGGAGTGGTTTTGAAAATCGTAGTAAGTGGAGTCGGGAGCGCCAAAGTTCCCTGTGTAGTACGTGTAACCCCCATACAGCGACACAAAGCTGGCAATTCCACTGTCAGGATTCGGGTTTGAATTAGGATTATTGCAGGCGTCGGTGGGGGTGATGGTGTTACTCAAGTAGGTTGTGACGTCGTAGGGCGCTCGGTGAAAACTGTACGGAAAACCGTCGTAGCCGTCTGTTGCGATGTTTCCTTCGTGGGTAACGCTACGGATATGCCATTGTCCCATGGCGAGCCCCGTTCCTAGGATGAGCAACGTCGTGACGCCGACGAGAAGTCGGTTTGAGTAGGGAGGCATAATGCCACTCCTCCTTATGATGTGAGGGACAGGTTGTGAGTCGGTTGTGATTCGTCCGAGGAGGCGGTCTCGGTAAATGGGAGGGTAATTGGCAGAGGCGGCCGCTAACCGGCGCGATTGACTTGGCTGCGGGTATGTCGGGTGTTACGCCAGGGTGCGGCTGGGGAGGGCAAGCGCCGTGAGGCACGCGAGTTCCTGAGGCTGCCGATTAGCGCCTCAGAAGGAGAGCGTTGTCAAGATGCGGTTGCTGGAGCCTTCTTAACCGGATCTTCACAGGATAGAGAGCATCGATTCCGGGAGCCCGCCGAAGGAGCCGGAGGACATGAGGATGATGACGTCGCCGGGCATCGCCTTGCGGTGGAGGAGCTGGGGGATCTCGTCGAGCGTCTCGGGGGCGAAGGCCTTGCGGCCGCAGGCGAGCAGGCGGCGGACGAGGGCCTCGCGATCGATGCGGGCTTCGGGCGGCAGCCGCTTGACGTGGAAGACCGGGGCGATGATGACGGCGTCGGCTCCTTCGAACGCTCGCGCGTATTCCTCCTCGAAGATCTTCCTTCCCGCCGTGTTCGAGCGCGGCTCGAAGACCGCCCAGATCCTGCGGCCGGGCCAGCGCTCGCGCGAGGCCGCAAGAGTCGCGGCGACGGCGGTGGGGTGGTGGGCGAAATCGTCCACGATCGTCATGCCTTTGGCTTCGCCCTTGACCTCGAGGCGCCTGCGGACCCCTTCGAAGCGCGCGAGCCCCGTGGCGATCTCGGCTGTCGAGAGGCCGAGGCCCCTGCAGAGCGCCGCGGCCGCCAGGACGTTGGACACGTTGTGCTTTCCCCAGAGGCGAAACGCGAGGCGCCCGGCGGGCAAGCCCCCCTCGACGAGCGTGAACTCCGTGCGCTCGGGGCCCGAGACCACGTCTAGCGCCGAGTAGTCGGCAGAGGGATCCGCCGTCGAAAAGCGCACGACGTCGGCTCGCGCCTCGGCGGCGACCTCGAGGGCCCGCGGGTCGTCCGCGTTGACGACGACGGCGCCGTCCTCGGGCACCAGGCGCACGACCTGCCGGAAGGCTTCGATGATGGAGGGAAGATCCGGGTACAGGTCCGCGTGGTCGTACTCGATGTTGCCGACTGAGAGGTGCTTGGGCTCGTAGTGGAGGAACTTGGGCCCTCGGTCGAAGAAGGCGGCGTTGTACTCGTCGCCTTCCAGGACGAACTCCGGGCCTTTCCCCCTGCGGTAGCCCCTCCCGAAGTTTTTCATCTCGCCGCCGACCAGGAAACCCGGGTCCCGCCCGGCGTCGAAAAGCAGGAAGGCGGTCAGGGCCGAGGTCGTGGTCTTGCCGTGCGTCCCGGTGATGACGACCGAGGTCTTCCCGGGCAGCAGGTACTGCCGCACGGCCTGTGGCAGCGAGAGGACAGGCAGCGGCCTCCGGGCGGCTTCGGCGGCTTCGACGTTGTCGCGCAGGGCGGCGTTGCCCACGATGACGGCGTCGCAGGCCTCGGGAACGTGCTCGGCGGCGAATCCCCTGGCCACCGGGATCCGGAGGTTTTCGAGCAGGGTGGACATCGGAGGGTACAGGTCCACGTCCGAGCCCGTGACGGTGTGCCCGGCCTCGGCGAGGAGGGCCGCCAGGGGCACCATCGCGGTGCCGCCGATCGGGACCAGGTGGAAGCGCACTGCGGCAACCTCCGGAAACGGCCTCAGAAACGGGGCTCTCTGCGCCTGACGCGGAATAAATGCCGGGTTGCCCGCGGTTTGACGCTCCTGCATACTGTAAACGAGGAGGGACCAGGACCATGCGTCAGCTCGGACGAATTGCGGGCGTTGCGCTCGCGGCAGCCTTCATGGCTGCGGCCTCGCGCGCTCAGCAGCCCGCGCCCCCCGCGAAAGCGGCCAGGCCGGCGGATTCGAAGGCCGCCAAGGCCGTCGCGGCTCCCAGGATCGACATCACGCCGGAGACGAAGGACGCCGGGGTGATTCCGAAAGGGCAGGTCATCGACGCGACCTTCATCATCAAAAACACGGGCGGCTCGGACCTCGTCCTCACCGACGCGAGGCCGGGCTGCGGGTGCACCGTGGCCTCCTTCGACAAGATCATCAAGCCGGGCGAGGAGGGCAAGGTCATCTCTCACGTGGACACGAAGACCTTCTCCGGGCCCATCGCCAAGTCGATCCTGGTCGTCTCCAACGATCCCGACCGTCCCCAGGTCAACCTCTTCATCAAGGCGATCGTGAAGCCTTTCGTGGACGTCCTTCCCAACGCGTACGTGCGTTTCTCCGTCATCAAGGGCGACACCGATTCGCAGAACGTCATCCTGGTGTCCGAGGAGAAGACGTTCAAGCCGGTGGTCGCCGAGGCCGCGCAGCCTTACGTGAAGGCGCAAATCACTCCGGCCGGCGAGAAGGACAGGGTCTCGGGCCATCCCGGCGACCAGTACTTGCTCAAGCTGACGGTCACGGGCGAAGCGCCCGAAGGTCTCCTGAACGCTCCCATCCGGATCACGACCGGAGTCTCCCAGCAGCCCAGCATCGAAGTGCCCGTAGCCGGCATCATTCGCGCGCGCTTGCAGGTCACGCCGGTTCTCGTCAACTTCGGCAACTTCACCGCCGGCAAGGATCCGATCACCCGCAACATCATCGTCACCAACAACAAGCCCGCCGTCCCGATCAAGGTCACCAAGGCCGAGGCCTCGGTGGCCGGCTTCCTGACGGACATCGTGCCGACGCAGGAAGGCGTCTCTTACACGGTCGTCGTCAAGCCCACGGACAAGGTCAAGAAGGGCCCCGTGGACGGCATCCTGAAGCTCTTCACGACCGACAAGGAGAAAGCCGTCATCGAGCTGCCGCTCAAGGGAGAGGCGCTGTAAGAAACGCTTCTTACGTCGTGCCGTAGGGGCGGGGCTTGACCCCGCCCTTTTCGTTTTCTGGAGCCGGCGGGGTCGATGTAAGAACGGGAGTTGGGAGGGGACAAGCCCCTCCCCTACGGCCGGATCCCGGATTCAAATGCGCCGGACCTTCTTCAACAGGTCGCCGTCCCAGGTGTACCGCAGGCGGCTTCTCTTCTTCGCCGCGCCCTTCTGCAAGGCGTAGCCGTAGAGCATCGGGAGGGCCACCGAGGTCTCGATGAAGGCCATCTCGTGCGTCGCCTTCTTCGAGACCTTGCCCCAGGAGGTGGCTTCCGAGAGCGTCGATCCGCCGAGGCCTCCCCAGTGAGGCGCGTCGGTCGTGATCTGGAGGGCGTACTTGTGGCCGCCCGTATCGAGGCCGAAGATGTACGACATCACGATCGAGTCGTTGATGTAGTTCTTGGGCACGCCGCCGGAGACGTAGACGGCCGCGGTCGCCGGGCTCTTCACGACGATCTGGGTCAGCTCGTAGTTGTCGCGAATGGAGGAGATCTGGAAGGGTGTCCGGCCACGGCCTCGCGCGCGGTGGTAGTGCTCGGTCAGGCCGATGCCGATCGAGGAGTCGTTCAAGGCCGGGACGAAGAGCGGCACGCCGTTTCGGGCGCAGGCCCCCAGGATCGAGCCCCTGTCCCGCTTCGCCTTCTCGCCGAGAAGCGCGAGAAAGGCGCGTGAGGACAGCGACTGGCCGACGAGCGTGTCCGCGAAGCGGGAGACCGCCAGGTCCGTCTCCCAGTATTTCTCCTCGTCGATGAACGTGTCGTAGAGCCGGTCGATGTAGAGGTCCCGGAGCTCCTTGTCGTCGGCGTTGACTTCGCCGTGGTAGTGCCGCCCGCCGCGCACCTGGTAGAAGTCCTGCGAGATGATCGCTCCGGTCGAGACGACCACGTCCACCATGTTCTTTTCGACGAGGTCCACGATCACCTGCCGCATACCGGCCGCGATGAGCGAGCCGGCGAGCCCCAGGAAGATCGTGGGGCGCTTGGGATCCTTCAGCATCGCTTCGAAGACCCCGGCGCACTTGCCGAGCGCGCGCGCCTGGAAGGAGGCCTGGCGGTAAGAGTCGAGGAGCTGCGAGACCGTGGTGCCGCGCGAGAGCTTTACCGGCGTCGTCGGGCGCGAGAGGAGCGCCTTTTTGCGGCGCCGGTTGACGCCGACGGCCGCGGCGTGGACGTACTCGCTGGCGGTCTTTCGCCTTCCGGCTTTCGATCCCATCGGTGCGGTCCTCCGGAAAGAATGCGGTAGGCCGCCATGGCCGCCGCGTAGCCCGAGTCGATGTTGACGGCCGTGACGCCGTTGGCGCAGGAAACCGCGGCCGAGAGCAGGGCCGCGATGCCCCCGAGGGACGCGCCGTAGCCCGTGGATGTGGGGACGGCGACGATCGGCCGGCCCACGAGCCCGGCGACGACCGAGAAGAGCGACGCCTCCATGCCGGCCACCGCGAGGACGACGTCCGCGCGCTCGATCTCCTCCAGCCGCGACAAGAGGCGCAGCACCCCGGCCACGCCGACGTCCGGCACGACCCGGGACGAGATGCCCAGGTACTCGAGCGTGCGCTGCGCCTCTTCGGCGACCTGCGTGTCGGCCGTGCCGCCGGTGACGATCGCGACCGTCCCGGCCAGGCGGGGCATGGGCTTTCCGACGGAGAGATGGAGCGTCAGGGAGCGCGGGTCGTAGTCGGCCCGGCCGGGCAGCGGCGAGGCTGCCACCTCCTCCCAGGCCTCCGGGGAGAGCCTCGTGACGAGCACGTCGTGGGCGCGGGAGAGCTGACGCGAGATCTCCACGATCTGCGCGGCGCTCTTGCCCGGGGCGAGGACCACCTCGGGAAACCCCACGCGCCGCATGCGGTCGAGATCGAGCGTGTAATCGGGCCCGCGCATCGCGCAAATCATATAGAGGTTGCGCCGTCGGGCGTGCGGCGGTATCTTCGGCGCTCGATTCGCGATCTTTGAACCGCCGTCTGACCAAGGGAAGCGGGTGAAAATCCCGCGCGGCCCCCGCCACTGTTACCGGGGACGCCCCGGGCGCTGATCCACTGGGCGCGCGTGATCCGAAAGGGTTGCGCGTCCGGGAAGGAGCCCGAAGGCGAGAGATCCGGAAGCCAGGAGACCTGCCCGACGGCATTCGCGGTTCCCGGGCGGGAGGCATCCGGAGAAGGCGTGTTCGCGAATCCCCGCGGCGCGTGGTCGTTCTCCGGCCCGTTCGAGAGCCTTCGTCTCGTCGAACGGGAGGTTCGCATGACGACCACGGTCCTGGTCCTTCCCGCCTCGCTCCGAAGCCTGCTGCCGGCCTGCCTCCTCGTCTCTCTCGCCGCCGGCCTGGGCGCTCAGCAGGTGCCCCCCGCTTCCGAGAGCGTCGTCGTGACGGCCACGGCATTCCCCGAGGAAGAGAAGTCCCTGGGCGCGGCCACGACGGTCCTCACGCGCGAGGACATCGAGAAGAGCGGGCGCGTCACCGTGCTGGAGCTCCTGCGCGCCGTCCCGGCTCTCGACGTCGTGCAGTCCGGCAACGAGGGCTCGGTCACGTCGGTCTTCCTGCGAGGGACCAACTCCACGCAGACGCTCGTCCTGGTGGACGGCCAGCGCGTCAACTCGCCGTACTTTCCTGGCTACGATTTTTCCTCGCTGACGACCGAGAACGTCGAGCGGATCGAGATCGTCCGCGGACCCTTCTCCGCCCTGTACGGCTCGGACGCGATCGGGGGCGTCGTCCAGATCTTCACGCGGCCCGCGGAGAGCGGGCTGTCCGGCGGCGCCACGGCCGAGGGCGGCAATGCCGGCCAGGGCAGCGCCTCGGCCTTCCTGACGGGAGGAAGCGGCCCCCTGTCCGCGGCCGCGAGCTACCGCTACGCCCAGGTCAACGGCGACCGCGTCAACTCGGCGTGGCGCGAGAACAACGGCTCGGCGAGGCTGGACTGGCAGGCGAGCGCGTCGGCAAAGCTCGCTCTCGAAGGCTCCATCCTGTCGGGCGACGTGGGCAACCCGGGTCCCGTCGGAGCCGAAAACCCGCTGGCGCACGGCATCCTGCGCGAGGAGCGCCTGGCGCTGCCGGCGAGCTTCGAGCTCTCGCCGACCAACCGCCTGAACGGATTCGTCGCCTCGGTCTGGTCGAAGCCCGAGTACGACGATCCGCTCGGCGGCTTTTCCTCGAAGACGAACGCCCGGACACTCGAGGCGCAGGTCGCCGACACGGCGAGCTTCGGCGCCCACACGGTGACGGGCATCGCGGCGTGGAACCGCTCGACCGTGACGAACACGGACACCTTCGGAAGCGAGCTTTCCGGGCAGAACACCACGACCTGGGGCATCGGACTGCAGGACGCCTTCACCGTGGGCGCGCTGTCGGCCACCGCGGGGGTCCGGTACGACGGCAACTCCCAGTTCGGCGGAGCCGTGAGCCCCCGCGTCTCGCTCTCCTGGCTCTTTCCGGGGCAGACCGTGAAGCTGCGCGCATCTGCCGGCAGCGGCTTTCGCGCGCCGACCGTGGGCGAGCTGTACTACCCCTTCTACGGCAACCCGGACTTGAAGCCCGAGCGGTCGGTGTCCTGGGAAGCGGGAGCGGAAGCCTACGTGGGCAGGGGAGGGCGGATCGAGGCGACCTACTTCTGGAACGACTTGAAGGACCTGATCGTCTACGACTTCACCCAGTCCAAGACCGAAAACATCGGCCGGGCGCGGACGCAGGGAGTCGAGGTCTCCTACCGCCAGCAGATCGCGGCGCCGGTCGCCGTCACGGCGAGCTACACCTACCTCGACGCGGTGGATCGCGCCGACGGGTCGCCGCTCCTGCGCCGCCCCAAGAACCGAGCGGCCCTGGCGGTGACCTGGCAGCCGGTGCCCGCGCTCTCGATCGAGGCCCGGGGGCTCTACGTCGGCTCCCGCCCGGACGCCGATCCGATCACGTCGGCGGCCCTGACCGACCCGGCCTACTTCCGCCTCGACCTCTTCGCAAGCTGGAACCTCGGCCGGTTCGCCCCCTATGTGCGGATCAACAACGCGACGGACGCGAGTTACGATGAGGCGGCCGGCTACCCGGCGCCGCGTATTCGCGCGGCGGGCGGCGTGGCCGTGAAGTTCTGATGCCGCGGATCACGAAGGTCTACACGAAGACGGGCGACGACGGGACGACGGGCCTCGGGTCCGGACAGCGCGTCGGGAAGGATGCGCCGCGCATCGAGGCCTACGGCACCGTGGACGAGCTCTCGAGCCACATCGGCGCGGCCCGCGCGCTCGGGGTCAACGAGGCCATCGCTTCCGAGCTCGCCCGGATCCAGAACGAGCTCTTCCACCTGGGCTCCGACCTCTGCATCCTCGAGGAGGACAAGGCGCGGATGCCGGCCCCCCGAATCGAGGCCCGTCACGTCGAGGCGCTCGAGAAGCTCATGGACCGGCTCTCGGAAGAGCTGCCGCCGCTCGAGAACTTCATCCTGCCCGGCGGGGCGCCTTCCGCGGCGGCCCTCCACGTGGCCCGCGCGGTCTGCCGGCGCGCCGAGCGCCTGGTCGTGGCCCTCTCGCGCCAGGAGAAGGTGGGCGCCTTCACCGTGAAGTACCTGAACCGCCTCTCCGACGCCCTGTTCGTGATGGCGCGCCACGAGAACAAGCGGCGGGGCGTCCCGGACGTCCTCTGGGACAGCAGAACTTAAAAGGGGGAGGGAGACGGCTCGCGGCGGCGCTAGAATCCCTCGCGTGCGCCGGCTTTCCGGAATTCTCTGTCTGGGCGTTTTTCTTGCTCTGTTGGGACTTCGCCTGGCGGCGGCGGGGGAGGAGACCGCGGCGATGCGCTGTGCGATCGCGTGCGGCCACGCCCGCGGCACGATGAAGGGCGCCTCGTGCTGCGTGATCTCGGATGATCCCGCATCGGGCCCGGCGCTCAAGACCTGCCCGATGGGCGGTGACTCGGAGGCCGCGCCGGTCAGCCACGGTCAGCCGGCACTGCTCGCTTCCGCCCCGTGTCTGGCGTCGCCGATGCCGCGCGGATTTCTGGGCCCCGTCTGGGAGGCGGACCCTCTCTCCGTGAAACCGCTTCCTCTCGATCACGTCCCTCTCCTTTTCGGCTGACCGGCTCGAGCATCTGCAGCCGGGGGACTCCCGGCCTGTCCGCCACGAAAGGAGAACGCACCTTGAACCGGCATTTGCCTGTGGCGCGCCGCATGGGCGGGCGCCTCGCTTCTGGGATCTCGACGAGTGCCCTGGCCCTCTGCATTCTGCTGCTGATCGCGGCGCCGCGTTCCGCCCGGGCTTGCGCCTGCGGATGCGGCATCTTCGAGGTCGGCCCCAGCCTCATGCGTCCTGTTGGCGTGGGAGGGTTCGCCGCCTTCGAGTACGACTACATGAACCAGAACCAGAACTGGAGCGGCACGGCGAAGGCGCCTGCCGCGGACAACGACGACAAGCAGATCAAAACCAACTTCTACAACGCCAACTTTCAATACATGTTCGACCGGAAATGGGGAGTCATGGTGAATGTGCCGTACTGGAACCGGTTCTTCCAGACGGTCGACGACGCCGGCGATCTCGCCTCATACCATTACAGCAGCCTGGGCGACTTGCGGGTGACCGGCGTCTATTCCGGCTTTTCCGAAGACATGTGCACCGGAGTGACCCTCGGCTTCAAGCTGCCGACGGGGGACTACACCACCCCGGGGCCCGACCGCGACAACCAGATCGGCACAGGCAGCACGAACATTCTCCTCGGCGCTTATCACCAGGGCGGACTGACCCGGGACAACAATTGGGTCTGGTTCGCTCAGGGGCTGTGGGACAACGCGATCTCGTCACGGAACGACTACCGGCCGGGCGGCGAGGTCGACCTGGCAGCCGGTGTCTATTTCAATGGAGTCGATCTGGGCCGCGACTCCAAGATCGCACCGGTTCTCACCGTCCTGTTCTCTGAGCGCTGGCGAGACAGCGGGGCGGCGTCGGATCCGGACAACACCGGTTTCACGCGAGTCTTCGTGGCGCCCGGGGTCCAATTCAGCGTCTCCAGTGTGGCGCTCTATGCACAGGTGGCCTTCCCCGTGTATCAGCGCATGAACGGGAACCAGCTGGTCGCGCCGGAGCTCTACAAGTTCTCGGTGGGCTACAGCTTCTAGGAGACCCGACCATGCGACGGACATCCTGTTCGCGGTTTGCCCTGCTCGCCGTTCTCCTCGCCGCCATGCCTGCTCGAGCCTCGCCCGCGGCCGACGTCGGTCAGCCTGCGCCCCGGCTCGTCGTCCCCGAGGTCGAGGGGCCGGTCTTCGACCTTTCGGCGCTCAAGGGCAAAGTTGTCATCGTGAATTTCTGGGCCACTTGGTGCGCACCCTGCCGCGACGAAATGCCGATCCTCGATGCCTTCTACCGCCGACAGCATGATCGTGGCGTGGAAGTGCTCGGGCTGAGCATGGATCGCTCGCGGGACCGCGAGGCCGTGAAGAAGGTCATGCGCTCCGTGAGTTTTCCCGTGGCCCTGGCGGCCGACGCCAGCGTCAATGGATTCGGCACGGTCCGGGCTCTTCCCGTGACGTACGTCGTCGATGCGGTGGGCACGGTGCGCGTCCGGCTCTCTCCCGACACGCCTCTGACGGAGAAGCGCCTCGAGGACGCCGTCCTGCCTCTTCTCTCCGGGGAGCCTACGCCGCGTTGATGCGTGTCGCGGCCGGTCCCTGCCCTGCCGTCCGCCGCCGCTTCCACCAGGCCGCGACGAGCCAGACGGTCGGGATGACGGCGAGGGCGTAGGCCAGCAGGTGACCGATCATCCCGTCGGGCCCCAGGATCTCGGTCGCGTCGTGGATGGCCTGCGAATTCGGCAGCAGCCCCGCTTCCGAGAACTCGTGCACGCTGTAGAGGAGCAGCTGCACGAGGAAGATGGCAAGAAAGACGGCCGAGACGTTGAGGAGCGCCGGCAGGTCGACGCCGCGGCCGAGCCGCGTCCACGCGAGGCCGATCGCCGCCGCGGCCGCGAGGCCCAGGGCCAGGCCGCCGAAGACCGAGGAGGACTGGAGCTGGAAGAGGGCCGTGGCGATGAGAAGCGCCGTCTCCATGCCTTCGCGCGTGATCATCAGGACGGTGAAGCCGAAGACGCCCCAGAGGGCTCGACCCCGCGACGCCGCCTGGGCCCGCGCCTCCAGCCGGCCCTCGAGATCGCTTTTCAAGCGCGCCGAAATCCGCTTCATGTAGACGAGAAGGCTCCCCACCAGGATCGCCGCGACCAGGGCCAGGATGGCCTCCCAGAGGGACTTGCGAGCGGCGCGCGCAAAGAGGAACCCGGCAAAGGCGCAGGTCGCCACGGAGACGCCGATGCCTGCGTAGACCGCCCGCGCGAGGCCCTCGCGGCCGGTGCGCTTCAGGTACGAGAGCGTCAGCGCGACGATCAGGAAGGCCTCGATGCCCTCCCGGAGCGCAATCGTGAACCCCTGCCACATGCGGCGGCGGCCTCCTCTTTTCGCCCCTTGACAGCCGGGGCGGGAGGGGGAGACTATCGCAATTGAGACTCAGTCGCAACTATGCCAAACGCCAGAGAACTGGAGATCTTCCGCAAGTACCTGGAACGCCGGGGCCTCAAGCTGACGACCGAGCGGCGGGCCCTGTTTGACGAGGTCTTCGCCCGGCACGAGCACGTCGAGGCCGACGAGCTCCTGGTGCGCCTCCGGGCCAAGCACAAAAAGATCTCCCGCGCCACGATCTACCGGACCCTGGAGCTTTTGGCCGACTCGGGCATCGTCGGGAAGCTCCGCATCGGGGAGGCCGGCTACCGCTACGAGCGCCTGCGCGCCGGCGACCACCACGACCACCTGATCTGCCGGGAGTGCGGCCGGGTCGTGGAGTTTTACGAGCCCCGGATCGAGCAGCTCCAGGACGAGGTCTGCGAGCGCTACGGCTTCGTGCTGCTCGACCACAGCCACCAGATGCGGGGCATCTGCCGTCAGTGCCGCCCTCGCCACAAGGCGGGGAGCCGGCCAGCCGGCGAGCGAGCCGGTGACCGCACCGAAACCCGCGGCCCGGCAGACCGCCTCCACCGGATCCACTGAGAGACCAGCCGATGCTGTCCTGGCTAGCCCCTCCGCTTCTATTGAGACTGAGTCTCTGTCTTAACTGGAGCGAGCCCGCGGGACCGGTGGCCACCGTCGACCGGCGGATCGCGGCCATGGGCACCCTGCTTTCGGTCTCGGTCACGGCCGGCAGCCGGGCCGGAGCCCTCGCGGCGAGCGAGGCCGCCGCGCGGGAGATCGCGCGCGTCGAGAACCTGCTCTCGACCTGGAAGGCCGGCGGCCCGCTCGACCGGTTGAACCACGCGCGGCCCGGCGAGCCCGTGGCGCTCGGGCCCGAGGTGTCTCGCCTTCTCTCCGAGATGTTCGCCTGGTGCGGCCGCACGGACGGCGCCTTCGATCCGACCGTCCTGCCGCTCGTGCTCGCCTACGACCTGCGAGGCTCCGGCCGCCTGCCCGACGCCGCCCTGCTCGCCCGCGCGAGGGAGGCGACCGGGAGGGGCTGCTTCGCGCTCGATCCCGGAGGCGGGAGCGCCGTGCGCCTCTGCGCGGACGCCGGCATTGACGAGGGCGCGTGGGGCAAGGGCTACGCCCTCGACAAGGCGGCGGAGGCTCTGAAGGCCGCCGGGACGCGGGACGCGCAGCTCGACCTCGGCGGGCAGGTGTTCGTACGGGGCCCCGCGCGCGCCGTGGCCGTGGCCGACCCCCGGGACCGCCGCCGCATCGCCGCGACGCTCGCCGTGGCCGAGGCGTCGGTCTCGACCTCCGGGAACTCGGAGCGCGGCCGCGAAGTCGACGGCATCCGGATCGGGCATCTGCTCGATCCCAGGACGGGCCGGCCGGCCGCCGACTTCGGCTCGGCCACGGCCGTCGCGCCCTCGGGGCTCGTCGCCGACGTTCTCTCGACCGCGTTCTTCGTGCTCGGGCCCGAGAAGGGGCTCGCGCTCTCCGAACAACTTCGACGCGAGGGCTTCGAAAACCGGGCCCTCTTCCTGGTCGTCCGGGGCGGACAGCTCGCGGTGCTCGCCTCGCCCGGCCTCGACGTCACTCTCGTGGAGGAATGATCATGCGCAGGATTCGCCGGATTCTCCTTTCTCTCATCGTCGTGCTCGCGGCATGCGCCGCCGCCCCGACCCTCCGGGCCGACGAGCCGGCATTGACTCTCGAGCAGCGCATCGAGCGGCTCGAAAAGCTCCTGGCACAGACGCAACAGGAGCTCGCCGCCGCCAAGGCCGCCCCGTCTTCAGACGCCGCGAAGATCGCGGAGATCGAGCGCCAGATCGAAATCCTCGCTCGGGAGATCGAGCAGCTGAAGATCGGCGAAGCGGCGGCGCCAGCCTCCGTCTCGAAGGATCAGCATTGGGGAGTCGGCCCCGCGGCGTCGAAGGTCTATGGCAAGAAGGGCGTGTCGATCGGAGGCTACGGAGAGTTCGCCTACGACAGCTTCGCGAGCCTCCGCCAGGACGGGCAGCCCTCGATGCAGCAAAGCCATGTCGACATGCTGCGCGGCGTCCTCTATTTCGGCTACAAGTTCGACGACCACTGGGTCGTCAACACCGAGCTCGAGATCGAGCACTCCGTCACCGCTTCGGACAAGGACGGCGAAACCGAAATCGAGTTCGCTTACCTCGACTACATGTTCTCGAGGCCCCTGCGGGCGCGCGCCGGCCTGATGCTCATCCCGATGGGCCTGATCAACGAGCTGCACGAGCCGCCGACCTTCCTGGGTGTGCTTCGCCCCGACGTGGAGCAGCGCCTCATCCCCACCACGTGGCGCGAGATCGGGGCCGGTTTCTACGGAGATTCCGGGCGCTTCTCCTACCGCCTGTACGCCGTCAACAGCTTGAACTCCGAGGGCTACTCGGCCGAGGGCATCCGCGAGGGATCGGGCGAGGGCTCCGAGGCCCTGGCCCAGGACTGGGCCGCGACCGGGCGGCTCGACTGGACCCCCGTGGAGGGCCTCCTGGTCGGGGCCTCCTTCTTCACCGGCAACTCCGGGCAGGGCCGCCTGACTCCGGCCGGAGTGTCGTTCGGCGGCCGCACGACCCTCGTGGAAGGGCACGCGGACTGGAAGTGGCGCGGCGTGTGGCTGCGCGGCCTCTACGTCCACACGACCATCTCGGACGCCGGGACCATCAACGAGGCCAACGGGTTCGAAGGCGACGAGTCGGTCGGGAGCCGCCAGTGGGGCTGGTACGTGCAGGGCGGCTTCGACCTGTTCTCGCTCAAGGCCGGCTCCCGCCTCTCGCTCACGCCCTTCGTCCGGTACGAGCGCTTCGACACGCAGGCCTCGGTCCCGACCGGGTACGAGCGCAACCTCGAGAACGACGCCACGGTCGTGACTGTGGGCGCCGTCTTCAAGCCGATCGATCCGATTGCCATCAAGCTCGACTGGCAGAAGAGAACCAACGCCGCCCGGACGGGCGTCAACCAGTGGAACGTGGGCCTTGGCTACCTGTTCTGAGGGGGCTGCCATGCATCCATCGAAATCCGTTCTTTCCGTTCGCGTGCTGGCCGCGGCGCTCGTCCTGGGCGTGGGAGTTGCGACGTTCGCCGGCCCGGGAAAGGCCCATGCCGTCACAAGGCACCGGATCGGCCGCCACACAGCGCTCTCCGTGAAGACGGGTGTCTTGCGGACGGCGCAGGACGCGGATCCTCCGGAAGTCGCCATCGGAGAGAGGCTCTTTCTGGAGACACGCTTCGCGCAGTACTTCTTCGCCCACCAGGACGGCAACGTGAACCATCCTCTCAAGGCGGGAGATCCGGTCGTCGCGCGGCTCGCGCTCTCCGCCGGCGGTTCGATTCCCGGTCCGTTTGCGGGCCAGTCGATGAATTGTCGCGGCTGCCACTTCGTAGATGACGTTGCCGGCCAGCAGACCAACACGTACGGCGACTACAGCCGGCGAAGCGCTGTGCCCGCCCGGACGGACGGGGCGACGCGTACGGCGCGCAACGCGCCGCCGCTCGTGGACGCGCAGCTCGAACGGGACGTGCCATTCTTTCTGCACTTCGACGCCGAGTTCGCGACGGCGGAGGATCTGGTCGCCAGTACCCTGACGGGGCGCAATTTCGGCTGGCTGGCCGGCGAGCGGGCGACGGCGGTGGCTCACATCGGCCGGGTTGTTCGCGAGGACGACGGCAGCGATGACCTCGGGCGGTCCTATGGCGGCCCACTCTCCGTGGTCCTGGCGGGGGTCGATCCGGGAATCCCTTCCGACTTTCTCTTGCCGCCGGCGTATCGGCTCGACGTTGCCACGGCCGCGGACGAGGAGATCCTGGCGGGGATCTCGCGGCTCATCGCGGCGTACCTCCGTTCGTTGACCTTTCAGCAGGACGACGCCGGTTTCTTCTCCGGCTCGCCGTACGATGTCTTCCTCGTCAAGAACGGCCTGCCTCGGGGACCCGATCCGGGCGAGTCCGACCGGGACTACAGCCGTCGTCTCGCTTCGGCGGTCTCGGCCCTCGGTGACCCCGCCTGGGTGTCTGACGCCGACGGTTCCCTCGCCGAGCACGATCAACCTTTCGTTTTCGGCCCGGACGAGCTCAAGGGGTTGAAGATCTTCCTGCGCGAGCCTCCCGATGGATTCGATGAGGACCCGCGTCTCTCGGTCGCACGTTCGGGCAACTGTGCCGCCTGCCACGCCGCGCCCCGGTTCACGGACTTCGGATTTCACAACACCGGGGTGTCCCAGGAGGAGTACGACGACATTCACGGGGACGGGACCTTTGCCCGGCTCTTCATTCCCGATCTGGCGGCGCGCGCCGCAAAGCCGGAGGTTTACCTGCCGCCTTCCTCGAGCCGCCCGCAGGCCCTGGGCGTCTTTCGACAGGCTCCTTCCGTCTCCCGACCGGGCCAGGCCGATCTCGGGCTCTGGAACGTGTTCGCCAATCCCGACATCCCGGTCCCGCAGGCGGGGATTCCCGTGGCCCTACACATGGAGGGTCAGGGTCCGGACCGGATCCTCCAGGCGGCGATCGCGCGGTTCAAGACGCCCACGCTGCGAGACCTCGGTCAGTCCGCTCCCTATATGCACTCCGGACGGAAGCGCGAGCTCGAGGACGCTGTCGCCCTTTACTTGACGATGTCCGCCAGGGCGCGCCAGGGCCGGGTCCGAAACGCCGCGCCGGAGCTCTCGGCGATCTTCCTGACCGAAGACGACGTCGCGCCCCTCGCGGCCTTCCTGAGGTCTCTCAACGAGGACTACAACTAGCCCGGCCGGGCTGCCCGCTCTCGACTGATGCGAATGCATTATGGCCGGGGCCTGCTGTCGCGCTATGCTCTACCTGTGATTGAGACTCAGTATCAACCAGGACCGGTCGGGGTCGCCCCCCGGGTGGCGCTGCGATGATCGTCTGCCTCTGCGCCGGCTCGAGCGATCGGGACGTCGAGCGCGCTATTCAGGCAGGCGGAAAGACGCTTACCGAGATCAGCGAGGTCTGCGGAGCCGGGCGCGACTGCGGAGAGTGCCACCCGACCCTCCAGGAAATCCTCGAGGGCCGCTCCTGCGACGGGTGCCCGAACCGCGATACGCTGGACTGCGATCGCCGCCCTCCATTTCCATCCCCGAGCTGGTATTCGTCTGAAAGGAGTCGGTCATGAAGGCATCGGACAAGAAGATCATCGACCTGCTGAACGAGGTCCTGACCGCCGAGCTCACCGCGATCAACCAGTACTTCGTGCACGCGGAGATGGCTTCCAACTGGGGGTACGAGCACCGCTACACCAAGATCCGGCAGGAGGCGATGAGCGAGATGAAGCATGCGGAGAAGCTCATCGAGCGGGTCCTCTTCCTGGAGGGCGTGCCGAACGTGCAGCGCCTGGGCAAGATCTCGATCGGCGAGACGGTGCCCGAACAGTTGAAGTCGGATCTGGCCCTGGAGCAGGAGGCCGTGGCGCGACTCAATCCCGGCATCGAGACGTGCCGTGAGGCGGGCGACAACGGGAGCCGGATGCTTCTCGAGGAGATCCTCGAGTCCGAGGAAGAGCACATCGACTGGCTCGAAGCGCAGCTTGATCTGATCAAGCAGGTCGGTGTGCAGAACTACCTGGCCGAGCAGATCCGCAAGGAAGACGAGTAAGGGTCGCTCCGCACCGGTCCCATGCGTGATCGGCTTCTTGCCGCGGCGGCTGCCGCCGTCGTTTTCGTCTGCGCTTCCACGGCGGCCGCCAAGGTCTTCCTGACCCAGGACGAGGCCGTCAAGCTCGCCTTCCCCGGGGCTTCGGTCGAGAGAAAGACGTTCTTCCTGACGCAGGCCGAGCAGCAGCAGGTCCAGAAGCTCTCGGGCGGCCCCGCGCCCTCGGCTCTGGCTGTGGCTTATGTTGCGGTCAGGGACGGGACGGTCACGGGCACGGCCTACTTCGACACGCACGTCGTGCGCACCCAGCAGGAGACGCTCATGGTGGCCGTGGATCCGCAGGGAGCGGTCTTCCGGATCGAGGTCCTCTCGTTCTCGGAGCCCGAGGAGTACCTGCCGCGGGAGCACTGGTACGGCCAGTTCCAGGGCCGGAAGCTCGACGACGATCTGGCCCTCTCACGCGGGATCCGGGCGGTGTCCGGCGCGACCCTGACGGCGCGCGCGACGACCGAGACCGCGCGCCGCGTCCTGGCCCTCCATGCGGTTCTCGCGCGGCGGGGGAGGGCCGCCGCGTGAAACGGTGGGAAGCCTGGACGAACCACGTCGGCTGGGCTCTGGTGGCCGCGAGCGGTCTTCTCTACGGCTGGCTCAAGTACTTCGCCGCCCATGCGGATCCGGACTCGCGCCTTGCACACCCCTGGCAGCCGGCCGTGCTCGCCGTGCACGTCCTAGCGGCGCCGGTCGCGGTGTTCGGGTTCGGCATTCTCTTCCGCAAGCATGCCCTCGCGCGCCTGACCTCGGGAGAGCGCGGCCGCCGCAAGACCGGAGCCACGATGACGCTGCTCGCGATCCCGCTGATTCTCTCGGGCTACGCCCTCCAGACGCTCACAGGCGACGCGGCGCGGCGCTGGACGGGGTGGGCGCACGCCGGGCTCGGCCTGGTCTACGCGGTCGGGTACGCCCTGCACCCGCTCTCTTCAGGCGCGCCAGACGATGCGCCGGAACTGCCGGCCGAGCCGAATCACGATGCCCCGTGACGTCGGGAGCCTCGCGTCCGGGTCTCGAATGACGGCCGGCGGCTCCTGGCCCCCGATCGAAGGGTCGTCGTAGACCTGCAGAGCGCCCTCGGCGATCTTCCGCCGGGCCTCGCGCATCGAGGACGTGAGGCCGAGGGTCACGAGCACGCGCGCCGCTCCGGGATCCTCGGCCGAGAGCTCTTTGAGCTCGATGACTGAGGGCAGCTCGCCTTTCGAGAAGGCCCGCTGGAAGTCCTCCTCGGCCCGGGCGGCGGCCTCTCTCCCGTGGAACTGCGCCGTGATGGTCGAGGCGAGCTCCGCCTTCACGTCGCGGGGATTGGCCCCCTCCTCGATGCTCTTCTTTCTCTTCGCGATCTCCCCGGCAGGCAGATCGGTCAGGAGCTCGAAGTAGTTCCAGAGCTGGCGATCCGGGACCGACATGAGCTTCCCGTAGATCTCTCCCGGCGGCTCCTGCACGCCGATCGCGTTGCCGAGCGACTTCGACATCTTCTCCGTCCCGTCGGTGCCGACGAGCAGCGGCATCGTCAGAACGACCTGCGGCTCGAGCCCCTCCTCCCGCATCAGGTCGCGGCCGACCAGCAGGTTGAAGAGCTGGTCGGTGCCGCCGAGCTCGACGTCGGCCTTCAAGGCCACCGAGTCGTATCCCTGGGCGAGCGGGTACAGGAGCTCGTGGAGAGCGATCGGCTGCCGCGCGGCCAGGCGCTTCTGGAAGTCGTCGCGCTCGAGGATGCGCGCGACGGTCACCTTCGCGCAGAGCCGGACCATGCCTTCGGCCCCCAGGGCCGACAGCCACTTGCTGTTGAACTCGATGGCGGTCTTCCTGGGGTCGAGGATCGTGAAGGCCTGTTTCGTGTACGTCGCGGCGTTGGCCTCGATCTGGTCTCGCGTCAGCTGAGGCCGGGTCGCCTTCTTGCCGGAGGGGTCCCCGATCATCCCGGTGAAGTCGCCCACGACGAAGACGACCCGGTGGCCCGCGTCCTGAAAATGCTTCATCTTGCGCAGGAGAACCGTGTGCCCGAGGTGGATGTCGGGAGCCGAGGGGTCGAAGCCCACTTTCACGGTCAGGGGGCCGCGGGCGAGCTTGCGGGCGAGGTCGGCCTCCTCGATCAGGTCCACCGCGCCGCGGGAAAGCGCCGCGATCTGGTCGGCGAAGGAAGTCACTTTGGCCGAGGATAATACGCGGCCGCTCGCGCGCCTAAGAGATTCCTGAGAGGGCCGTTAGGCCTCTCTAAAGTCCGCCTGCTCGCGGCGCGGTCCCGCGTAGCCTCAGGACCGCATGCGTGTCCTTCCGTCTCGCGGGCGTTCTCATCAGGCGAGGGTGACATGAACTTCTTCGGCGGTCTCGCAAAGAGCGTCTCGGCGCTCGTCGTTTCCCTGTTTGCCGTCGGGATCGTTGGGACCGATTCTGTGCCGACGGCCAGCTTCACGATGTACCCGGACGGCAATCCCGTCGTGGGCCAGACGGTGCAGTTCACGGACACGTCCACGGGAGGTCCGACGTCGTGGACGTGGGACTTCGGCGACGGGCAGGGCTCGAGTCAGCAGAACCCGGCGCACACGTTCGGCGGCACCGGAACGTTCCAGGTGACCCTGACGGCGAGCAACGCCAGCGGGCCGTCGCAGACCGTGCAGCCGGTCGTCGTGTCGGCGATCGACACGCTGCAGCTGAACAACAAGGGCGGCCACCCGTTCATCATCCGGCTCACGGCCACCAACCAGCACAACAACGACGTTCAGGGCGCGGGCCAGGCGATTCCGCAGAGCGACCTGTTCGGGTATTTCTCCTTCCCATCCCTGACGAACAACCCATCGAACCCGGAGGTCTTCGTCAAGATCCTGGACGGGCGTCCCATCAATGGCCAGTACTGGGTCTTCTACGGCCACCTGACCGACCTGATCTACGACCTGTCGGTTACGGAGGTCGCCACCGGCTTCGTCAAGAACTACCACAAAGACGCCGGCGCGCAGGCTCATGGCGACGCGGACACGACCGGCTTCTCTGCCGCGCCCTCACCGACGCCCACGCCGACGTCGTCGCAAACGCGGACGGTCTACGTCGGAGGCTCTGCAGACTACTTCGTGGACCCGCAGAGCGGTAACAACACCTCGACGATCCACGTCGGCGATACGGTGAATTGGGTCTGGGTCGGAAACATCCACTCGACGACGTCGGGAACGTGCACCAGCGGCGGTTACTACGGCTACGACACCTGCACGCCTGACAGCAATTGGGACTCGGGCCTGCAGAGCGGGTCGGCGAGTTTCTCGCACGTCTTCACGACGGCCGGGACCTTTCCGTACTACTGCCAGAAGCACATGAGCATGATGACCGGAAGAGTCATCGTCCAACCGTAGGCCGGCTCGTCCTCCGGTAGAATCTGGGGGAATGCCGGAAGCCGGAACCACTCCCGAAGAGAAGCCCGAGGAAAAGCCCGAAGGCTCCGCCGAGAGCGAAGACGACCTGCGGGCGGCCGCCGCCGCGGCCAACCGCAAGCGCGCGCTCGAGCAATGGGAGGCCAACAAGAAGAAGTGGCGGGATATGGGTGTGCCGGCGCCCCTGCCCGCCAAGAAGTGACTTTGCGCTCGGGCGTAAAGTCACCCTGAGCGAAGCGAAGGGTCTATTGAGATGGCTCAGTTCCTTCTCAAATCCACCGCCTTCGAACAGGGCGGGCGCATGCCGCGCAAGTACACCTGCGACGGAAAGGACATTTCGCCGCCGCTCTTCTGGACGGGCGTGCCCGAGAAGACGGCTTCGCTCGCCCTCATCGTCAATGATCCGGACGCCCCGCGAGGCGACTGGGTCCACTGGGTCGTCTTCGACATGCCCGGCTCGCGCCGCGAACTGCCCGAGCATCTCCCGCCGACCGACAAGATCGAAGGAGGCGGCGTCCAGGGGCTGAACGACTTCGGCAAGGTCGGCTGGGGCGGTCCGTGTCCCCCGTCCGGGATGCACGGTTACCTCTTCACCCTCTACGCCCTTTCCTTCCCTCTGGACCTCTCCGCGCGGGCGACTCGGGATGAAGTCGTCAAGGCCTGCCAGGGCAAGATCCTCTCGACTGCGCGCCTGACCGGGATGTACGCGCGGGGCCGGGACACCAGCATCTGACGCGGGACACGCTCGAGAGCATCTCCGAGGAGGTCGTGGCCTGCCGGCGCTGCCCGCGGCTGGTCCGCTGGCGCGAGGAGGCTGCGGGAAGGCCGCCGAGGCGGTTTCAGGGCGAGAGCTAC
>Ga0335082_10000657_pt1 | contig 35886 bp, 31 predicted proteins | sample Lox_Sample_41_FD_206718 | JGI IMG/M metagenome (GOLD analysis project Ga0335082, IMG submission 206718) | Soil microbial communities from Loxahatchee National Wildlife Refuge, Florida, United States - Lox_Sample_4.1 | ecosystem: Environmental > Terrestrial > Soil > Wetlands | place: USA... | reverse complement strand
TGTCCGAGCGAGGACGGTTGCCCGCGGGTGGCCGGGTGGGGAGCTGCGCGCGCGGCCCTGCAGGTCGGGCTTGTTAGAGGAGGGGGTCGCAGCCCGCGGCGGGGCGCTCGGACAGGGTGCCGGCGTCGCAGATGCCGTCGCAGAAGTTGAAGACGCGGCCGCCCGGCTGGAGGAAGGCGTTCAGCTGCTGCATCGACGCCGGGATCGAGAGCCGCGGCGTCCCGTGCGGATCGCACTTCGAGCTCGGGATCAGGTTCGCGAGCGGCGGCAGGAAGGGAGCCTGCGCCGGATCGAAGATGTCGAAGTAGCCGGTGTCGTAGATCTCGAACGCCGACGGGAGCCCGGTGGATCCGGCGTCGACGTCGGGGATCCCGGCGAGCCGCTCCTGGATCGAGCCCACCAGGTTCGGGATCCCGAGCGAGCGGGCCAGGATCTCGGCCGCCTGGTTGGACACCTGCTTGTCGAGGAACGCGACCGTCATCAGCAGCTGCTTCGGCGGCGTGTCGCGCAGCGGCGGCGCGACCGTGCCCGTGATGTGACGCACGTATCCCGCCGGCTCCGCCGAGACCCACATCTCGTGCTGGATCTGGAGCACGATCGCGAGCTGCATCGGATCCGTGAGGCCGAGGTTCTGGATCAGCTGCAGGAAGAGCGGGAACTGCGTCGAGCGCTGCTCGAGCAGCGAGAAGTTCATCCCCGGCACGTCGATGTTGTGCCGGATTACGTCCTGGTTCAGCGCGGCGAACATCGTCCCGTAGATGCCGCCGAGGCTGACGCCGAAGTAGAACGACTCCGTGCCCGGCGAGAAGACCCCGCTCGCGGGATTTCCGGGCGTGCGCTGGAACGCGGTCAGCCGATTGAAGAATCCGCTCGAGAGCATGCGCGACAGCACGAGCGTGTTGACCATGCCCTGCTGGAGCCGGTGCGGCAGCGCGTTGAAGTTGTTGAACTTGTGTCCGGTGGAAGGCAGCCCGATCACGTTGACCACGAGCGAGAGCGCATCGGGTCCCGTCTGCCCGAGCGCGAGACCTCGCCAGTCGGTCGCGCCGGCGATGTAGGAGACGTCCGAGCCGCCGCCGAGCACCGCGCCGCTGACGAAGCCGGACACCATGTCCGAGCCGCGGCCGAGGAAGCCGTGGCCGAGCACGAGCGGGTGGCCGGCGCGCTGGCCGCGGAAGACGTCGCAGGGCACCGCCACGTCGAAGTGGAACGGGAAGGTGCCGTTCCGCACCGGCATGCCGTTCGCGTCGAGGTTCAGGAACACGACCTGGCTCGGGTCGTCGATGTTCCCGTTCATGTAGTTCGCGCCGTTGAAGGTGCCGCTGACGCGTCGCCAGATGCGCTGCGAGGGGCTCAGGCAGTTCCCGAAGTTGGTGATCGTGAGCGGCGAGAACCCCGACGTGTCGGTCGGAGAGAGCGCCGCGAGCCAGGCGAGCGCGTCGTCGCGCATGAAGAGCATCCGCTCGGTCAGCTGCTGGTCGCTGCGCACGCGGAAGTCGAATGCGAGCTGCAGCTCCGCACGCGCCACACGCGCGTGTCGCAGGATGTCGAAGATCTGCTCGAACTGAGCGCGCCTCGCCTCGAGCGCGGGGATCGTCGAGGGCAGCCGGTCGCGCAGCGCGCGGAACGTGGCCTCGACCGGCACTGGGTTGCTGCTCGCGTCGAGCATTCGCCGGAACGCGACGACGTAGTGGTGGCCGGGCACGAGGCTCTGCGCGGGGCGGAGGAAGAGGATCTGCCGCTCCGGATGGCCGGCCGCGTTCGCGTCGAGCTCGATCCAGTGGAGCACGTGCTCGCCGGTGTCGGCGTCGACGAGCACCGTCGGGCTGTCGGGGTCGAGCGAGCGCGTGGTGTGCGTGCGCAGGTCGCGGTAGGGCGGCGACTGCACGGCGCCCGGCAGGAGGCGCGACGCGCCCGACTTCTCGGGATCGGCGCCGGGCAGGTGCACCATCACCTGCACCGTCGGCGCGAAGCCGTCGAAGGCGTTCAGCGGCGCGGGGTCGAGCGGCGGGCCGATCAGGCCGGGGATCGTGAGGGACGGGAAGTGCGTGCGATAGCCGGTCGCGGTCGCGCTGCCGACCGCGTCGAGGAAGCGCGACGACGGGTAGGGCAGGTAGCAGTGGACGTTGTTCAGGATCTCGCACTCGTCCGGGCGCTCGAGGTTCTCGATGTCGAACGACGTCGCGGCATACACCGGGAAGCGCACGAAGAGCACGCGGAACTCGCCGCGCGCGGCGAGCACGTGCAATCCGTCGGCGAGGCCGTCGAGCGTGGTGCCGATCGCGCCGGCGCCCTGCGGTTGGAACGAGGCGACGTCGAGCGGCTGGTGGTCGAGCTCGACGGCGAGGCTGTCGCGGTCGACGAAACGGCCGAGCCGGAGCTCGAGCGAGACGCCGTCGGGCAGCGAGAGCTGGCGGTAGAGCGGCGCGTGGAAGTAGAGCAGCGGAGAGCCGAAGCCGAACTCGCTACACGACTGAGCGCCGAGCGAGAGCGATCCGAGCAGGATCGCGGAGAGTGCGAGGATCCGCGTGCGCGCCGTCTTCATGGGAGCCTCCGGGGTCGCGGGTGCGTCGAGCGGCCGGTAGCCGGTCGGAGCGCATCCTACCAGCCGAGCATGGGGCGCGAGCAGGCGATCGCGGCCGGCTCTTTGGCGCTGTCGACCGGGGCGCGGGGGCGCGCGCTCGAGCGTGTGCAGCGCGTGCGCAGGAGTCGCGCAGGGTCCGCGGCGCGCCAGCGAGATCGGCGCCGCGCGCTGGTTGCGCGTGCTGCGGAGTTGCCGGTCGGTTGCGTTCGTTTGATCGATCAGAATACGCAACTATCCGCACTGGAATAGAAAATTCGTTGCTGGCTGTCCTCGAGCCGTGTTAGGCTGCGCCGCGTTCCAGGTGTCACCTCGCATCGCGACGAGGGCACTATCCAGTGGGCACAACGCGCGGCCTGACCGATTCGAAAAGCTGACGCTGATCTCGAGGTGGAATCGATGAAGCTCCAGAACCTGTCTCGCGCCGCGATCGCGGCGCTCGTGGCGGCGGTCGGCATCGCGGGCTCCGCGTCCGCCGCGCCGATCTCGATGGTGTCGGGTGACGGCGATGGGATCGTCCACCTCGACGGCGTGATCGGATCCTTCGACCTGACCCTGGCGAGCGGTGACACGGCAACGAATTCGCTCGTGTTCCAGCTCGTCGGCAACCCGCCGGCGATCGGCGTCGGCGCGATCGTCTTCGACGGCACCTCGATCCTCTCGGCGTCCGAGCTCTCGGATCCCGATCACCTGCTCACCGGGCTCGTGCTCCCGAACAGCCACACCGTCGCGGGCATCCTGGTCGACTTCGGCTCGCCGTCTCAGGCGAGCTTCCGGGTGGTGCTCGGCTCGACGCCGACGACGGCGACCGTGTTCAGTCTGAACCTCACGGGCACGAGCTCGTTCTACACCTCGACGAGCTGGCAGACCTTCGCGCTTGACAAGGAGCGCGTGCGCTTCACGTCGGACGGCGGCACGCCGGTTCCGGAGCCCGCCGCGGCGCTCTGCTTCGCCGCGGGCCTCGCGCTCGTCGCCTCGCGCGCGCGGCGTCCGTAGCAAGGAGGCCGACTCCACAGAGTCGGCCGACGCGCAGCGAGGCGAAGCCGAGCGAAGGCCGGTAGCCCGAGCGCGAGTGATCAGCGAGCGCGAAGGCCCGGCCGGGACGGGCGAATCGTTTTCCGGAGGAGCTTGACGGCACAGCCGCTCGCCGCGTATGCAGGGGGCTCACCGAGGAGCACCCCGTGGACTTCGCGATCCCCGACGAGATCCTCCGCAAGCTCGCCGAGCTCGACGCCTTCATCGAGCGCGAGATCACCCCGCTCGAGCGCGAACATCCGCAGTACTTCGACCACCGCCGCGAGCACGCGCGCACCGACTGGGAGAACGGCGGCAAGCCGCGTCGCGAGTGGGAGCAGCTGCTCGGCGAGATGCGCCGCCGGGCCGATGCCGCGGGTCACCTGCGCTACGGGCTGCCGAAGCAGGTCGGCGGGCAGGACGGCTCGAACCTCGCGATGGCGATCATCCGCGAGCACCTCGCCGCCCGGGGCCTCGGCCTGCACAACGATCTCCAGAACGAGTCGTCGATCGTCGGCAACTTCCCCGGCGCGATCATGATGCTGCGCTTCGGCAGCGCGGCGCAGAGGGCCGAGTTCCTGCCCGGCATGATCACCGGGACCCACCGCGTCGGCTTCGGCCTGACCGAGCCGGACCACGGCAGCGACGCGACCTGGCTCGACACCACGGCGCGTCGCGACGGCTCCGACTGGGTGATCGACGGGCGCAAGCGCTTCAACTCCGGCCTGCACCACGCGAACTGGGACATGATCTTCGCGCGCACCAGCGGCAGTCCCGGCGAGGCCGAGGGCATCACCTGCTTCCTGGTGCCGACGAATGCGCCCGGCTTCTCGGTCGACTTCATGTGGTGGACGTTCAACATGCCGAGCGACCACGCGGAGGTGACCTTGCGCTCGGTGCGCGTGCCACAGAGCGCGGTCTTCGGCGAGGTCGGGCGCGGGCTCGCGCTGGCGCAGACCTTCGTGCACGAGAACCGCATCCGCCAGGCGGCCTCGGGCGTCGGGGCGGCGCAATACTGCATCGACCAGAGCGTCGAGTACGCGAAGCAGCGAAAGGTCTTCGGGCAGCCGCTCTGGCACAACCAGGCGATCCAGTTCCCGCTCGCCGAGCTCCACACCGAGTGCGAGATGGTGCGGACGCTCGTCTACAAGACGGCCGACGCGCTCGACCACGGCCACCACATGGACGTGTCGGACCGGGTCTCGATGTGCAACGTGCGCGCGAACCGGCTGGTGTGCGACGCGGCCGACCGCGCGATCCAGGTCCACGGCGGCATCGGCTACACGCGCCACAAGCCCTTCGAGCACATCTACCGTCACCACCGGCGCTACCGCATCACGGAGGGCTCGGACGAGATCCAGCTGCGGCGCATCGCGGCGATCTTGTTCGGCAAGCGCGCCAAGAGGTAGGCCCGAGGCGCTGGCAGGCCCGTGAGGGGCCTCGTTTGCGAAGGACGCTAGACCCGGCCGCCGGCCGGGCGCAGCGAGCCAAAGGCGAACGAAGCCCGGAACTTTGCTATAACACCGCTACACTAGCGCTGTTATAAGCATGCCCACCCCCCAGGCCCGACGCCGCTCCGCGCCCCATCCGCGCCCACTGGCGCGCGTCTCCACGCCTCAGGCCGTGCTCGCCGCCACCGAGGCGCTGCTGCTCGAGGGCGGCGTCGACGCGGTCTCGATCCGGCGCGTCTCGTCGCGTTGCGGCTACAGCGCCCCGACGATCTACCACCACTTCGGCGACAAGACGGGCCTCATCGACGCCGTCCTCGAGCGTCGCTTCCGCACGATGCTCGAGCGGATGCACGCGATTTCGCGCGGCGACGACCCGGCGGCGTACCTGCGCGAGATGGCCGTCGTCTTCCTGCGCTTCGCCCTCGAGAACCCGGATCACTATCGCCTGCTCACGACCCTGCGGCCGGACCAGCGCGAGGGCGCGGTGCCGTCCGCAGAGGAGGCGCGTGCCATGGTGAAGCAGGCGCTCGGGGAGCTGTTGCGCGAGGGGACCCTCGCCACCTCGGATCTCGACGGCGCCTTCGAGGTGCTGTGGTCGATGGTGCACGGCCTGATCTCACTGCACCTGATCTCCGACGATCCCGCGCTCTCCGACCGACTCGTGGACCTCGCGCTCGACACCATCGAGCGCGGACTGCTGCGGAGGACGCCGAAGTGAAGGCCATGGCCCGCCACGCGGCTCTCTGCGCCGCGCTCGCGCTCGTCGCCTGCGGACGCCATGCCGAGGCGCCGGTCGACACCGGCAAGCCCGTCGTCGTGACCCCCGTCTCGGTGCGCGACGTCGAGGAACGCATCGAGGCGTCGGGCGAGCTGCTCGCCAAGCAGCGCGCCGACGTGGCGGCGCAGGTGTCGGGCGAGATCACCGAGATCCGCTTCGAGGAGGGCGAGGCCGTCGCCGAGGGCGACGTCGTGATGGAGATCGATCCGGAGAAGCGCAAGCTCGAGCTCTCGCGCGTGCAGGCGGGCGTCGAGGCCGCGCGCGCGGCGCTGGCGGAATCCGAGCGCGAGCTCGGGCGCGTGAAGGCACTCGCCGACACGAACGTCGCCTCGAAGACCCGACTCGACCAGTCGCAGACGGCGCTCCAGACCGCGACCTCGGGGCTCCAGGCCGCGCGCGCGGAGCTCGGCGTGGCGGAGCGCGCGCTGCGCGACGCCAGCGTGCGTGCGCGCTTCTCCGGCCTGATCGCGCGGCGCGACGTCTCGCGCGGCGAGTTCGTGCGCGAGGGCCAGACGCTCTTCGAGCTCGTCTCGCTCGACCCGATCGAGGTCGAGTTCCACCTGCCCGAGGCCGACGCGGCGCGCGTCGCACTCGGCATGAAGATCGACGTCGGCGTCGCGCCCTATCCCGACGAGAAGTTCGAGGCCACCGTGGACGTGGTGTCGCCGACGATCGACCGCAAGACCCGCACGCTGCGCGTGCGCGCGCTGATCGACAACCGCGACGGGCGCCTGCGGCCGGGGCTCTTCGCGCGCGCCAACCTCGGCGTCGCCCACCGCGAGGGCGTGATCCTCGTGCCCGAGGAGGCGGTTCAGCAGCGCGCCGACGGCGCGGTCGTGTTCCGCGTGCTCGCGGGCAATCGCGTCGAGCGCCGCCTCGTCACGCTCGGCAGCATGCGCGCGGGCGAGGTGGAGATCCGCTCGGGCCTCGCGCAGGGCGACCGCGTGATCTCGCGCGGACACGCCGACCTCGTCGACGGCAGCCTCGTCAGCCCGCGGCGCCCCGATGGCACGCCGCTCGAGGGCGCCGACGCCGCAGCAGCCTCCGCGGCGGCCGAGCCGCTGGTCGCGCGATGAACCCGATCGACCTCTGCATCGAGCGTCCGATCCTGACCTTGATGCTGATGCTGTCGCTGCTCGTCTTCGGCGTCCTCGGCTACCGGCAGCTCGGCGTCGACCAGTTCCCGAACATGGAGTTCCCCGTCGTGACGGTAACCGCGCAGCTCGAGGGCGCGGCACCCGAGGTGATGGAGGAGGACGTGACCGAGGTGCTCGAGGAGCACCTCAACACGATCGGCGGTCTGCGCGAGCTGCGCAGCAACACCTTCCACGGTGCCTCGGTCATCACGGCCGAGTTCCAGCTCGAGCGCAATCTCGATCAGGCCACGCAGGACGTGCGCGACAAGGTCGCGCGCGCGCGCTGGGAGCTGCCGAAGGAGCTCGAGCCGCCGGTGGTCGACAAGATCAACCTGGCGAACCGGCCGATCCTGTGGATCCCGGTGAAGACGGATCGCACGCCGGTCGAGATGACCGAGTACCTCAAGTACACGATGAAGCCGGCGATCGAGACGATCGACGGCGTCGCCTCGGTGGAGCTCTTCGGCCGGCGCGAGCGGGCGATCCGCATCTGGGTCGACGGCGACGCGCTGCGCGCGCGCGGGCTCTCGGTCCAGGACCTGATCTCCGCGATCGGGCGCGAGCACGTGGAGCGGCCGGGCGGGCGCGTCGAGAGCAGCCAGATCGAGTACTCGCTGAAGACCGCGGCCGAGTTCGAGACGGTCGACCAGCTCGCGGACCTGATCGTCGCGCACGTCGACGGCGCGGACGTGCGCCTGCGCGACGTAGCAAACGTCGAGGACGGCGCCGAGGACCCGCGCATGCTCGCGCGCTTCAACGGCGGCGTGGCCGGCGGCCTCGGCATCCTGAAGCAGTCGCAGGCCAACACCGTGAAGATCGCCGACGAGGTGCGCAAGCGCATCGAGGAGATGCGCGCGTCGCTGCCGTCGGGCATGCAGCTGACCGAGTGGTCGCAGATCATGGACTTCTCGCTGTCGATCCGGGAATCGGTGGCCGAGACGCAGTTCGCCCTGATCTTCGGCGCCGTGCTCGCGACGCTGGTCGTCTGGGTCTTCCTGCTGCGGATCGGCCCGACGCTGATCGTCGGCGCGGCGATCCCGATCTCGCTGATCGCGACCTTCGGCGTGATGTGGCTCGCCGGCGCGACGCTCAACATCATGACGCTGCTCGCGCTCGCGCTCGCGGTCGGCGTGGTGGTCGACGACGCGATCGTCGTGCTCGAGAACGTCGAGCGGCACCGCGAGCGGGGCGAGGGCCCGCGCGACGCGGCCTCGAAGGGCACGAAGGAGATCGCCTTCGCCGCGACGGCGGCCACCTTCTCGATCGCGGCGGTTTTCCTGCCGGTCGTGTTCGTGAAGGGACTCGTCGGCTCCTTCCTGCGCGAGTTCGGCGTCACGGTCGCGGCGTCGGTACTCTTCTCGCTGCTCGTCGCGCTGACCTTGACTCCGATGCTGGCGGCCCGCATGCCGGCGCCGCACGCGAAGGTGCGGACCGGCTTCACGCGCCACATCGAGACCTCGCTCGAGCGGTTCGACGCGGGCTACCGGCGCCTGCTCGACTGGGCCTTCGCGCACCGCCTCACTGTGCTCGGCATCGCGGCCGCGTCGTTCGGGATCGCGCTCTTCCTGGGATCGCGGCTCGGCGCGGAGTTCTTCCCGCCCTCCGACGAGGGCCGCTTCTTCGCGATGATGGAGACGCCGCCCGGCACGACGCTCGAGGGCACGCTCGATCGGCTCGGTCAGGCGGAGAAGTGGATGCTCGCGCAGCCGGAGGTGCACGGGCTCTTCGCCGGCGTCGGCGTGACCGGTCCCGAAGGCCCCGGCAGCGTCAACAACGCCGTCTTCGTCTCGATTCTCAAGCCGCACGCGGAGCGCAGGCGCAGCGCGATGGAGCTGATGGCCGCCGCGCGCGCGGCGTTCGGCAACATTCCCGGCATGAAGACGCGCGTCTTCGACCCTTCGCAGTTCTTCGGAGGCTCGGGCGAGGGCGAGCTCGAGTTCAGCCTGCGCGGCAACCTCGAGCTCGGCGAGCTCGACGCGCTCTCCGACCGCTTCGTGAACGCGCTGCGCGAGCGCAGGGGCTTCGTCGATCTGCACAAGAGCCTCGAGCTCGGGCTCCCCGAGGTGCGCGTCGTGCCGGACCGCGAGAAGGCCGCGAGCCTCGGCGTCGACGCGGCCTCGGTCGCGACGGTCGTGCAGGCGTCGATCGGCGGCATCGACGTCGGGAAGTTCAAGGACGCGGGGCACCGCTACGACATCCGCATGCGGCTCGAGGCGAACGAGCGCAGCGATCCCTCCGACATCGGGCGCCTCTACGTGCGCACGCGCGACGGCGGCGTGGTCGAGCTCCGCAACCTGACGCGGGTCGAGACCGGCGCGGCGGCGTCGAAGATCACGCGCCTCGACCGCCTCCGCGCGGTGACCATCTCCGCGAACCTCGAGGGCATTCCCGTCGGCGAGGCGATCCGCCAGATCCGCGAGCTCGGCAGCAGCATCCTGCCGGAGACCGTGTCGATCAGGTTCTCCGGCAGCGCCCAGGCCTTCCTCGAGAGCGCGCAGCAGTTCGCTCTCGCGATCGGCCTCTCGGTGCTCGTGATCTACATGCTGCTCGCGGCGCAGTTCGAGAGCCTGCTGCACCCGCTGACGGTGATGATGGCGCTGCCGCTCTCGATGGTCGGCGCCGCCGGAGCCTTCTTCGTGCTGAACGCGCTCGGGCGGCCCGGCATGACGCTCAACCTCTTCAGCCTGATCGGTGTGATCCTGCTCTTCGGGCTCGTCGCGAAGAACTCGATCCTGCTGGTGGACTTCGCGAACCAGCTCCGTCGCCAGGGCGTGGACAAGGAGACCGCGATGCGGACCGCGGCGCCGGTTCGCATGCGGCCGGTGGTGATGACCGCGCTCTCGATGATCTTCGGCGTCCTGCCGGCGGCGATCGGCGTGGGTCCCGGCGCGGAGTCGCGCCAGCCGATGGCGGTCGTCACCGGCGCCGGGATGCTGTCTTCGACGCTCCTTACGCTGCTCGTCGTCCCCGTCTTCTACCTCGTGCTCGACGACGCGATGGAGTGGCTGGGCGCGCGTGTGCGCCGACTGCGCCCGCGCGCGGGAGGGCCGGCCGGCGCGCAGCCGCCCGAGCGCGAGCGCGCCGCCTGATCCGCGAGGCGCCTGCTTCTCGCGTGTAAGCTCGCGCCCGCGCGGGAGGCGATCCATGCAGTCGGCGACGGCCGGAATCGACGCGCCGCTGCGCATCGCGATGAACCACACGCGCCTCGCCGACTCGGGCGGCGTCGAGGCCTACATCTTCCGGCTCGTCCACGCGTTGCTCGCGCGCGGCCACGCGGTCGACTACTTCTGCGCGCGGGTCGAACGGCCGATCGAGCACCCGGCCTTCCGCACCTTCGCCGTGCCGCAGCCTCGCCGCCCGACCTCGCTGCGCGTCGCGCTCTTCGCCCGGCGCAGCGCGCGCGCGATCGAGCAGTCCTCGCGCGAGGCGCCCTACGACGTCGTGCAGGGCTTCGGCCGCACCTGGTACCAGACGGTGTATCGCGACGGCTCCGGCTGCCACGAGGACTACAAGGAGGCGTACCTCGACCGCGTGAAGCGCCGCGGCTGGCGGCGCACGCACTATCGCCTGTTTCCGACGGACCGCGCGGTGCAGGCGATCGAGCGCTGGCGCTACGTCGCGCGTCCACCACGCGTCGTGATCGCGATCAGCCGGCTGGTGCGCGAGCAGATTCTGCGCCGCTATCCGATGGCGCCCGAGCGCGTGCGCGTGGTCTACAACGGGATCGATCTCGAGCACCACCATCCGCGGCTCGCGGAAGCGGGTCGCGCGCAGCTCCTGCCGGCGCTCTTCGGCCCGGGCGCACAGGGCGAAGGCGGCGATGCGCCGCGCGCGCTCCTCTTCGTCGGGAGCGACTTCGGGCGCAAGGGCCTCGACCTGCTGATCGACGCGCTCGTCGAGCTCGAGCGCGAAGCAAAGCTCGCGAAGCGCCGCTACGCCGTGGCGGTCGTCGGTCGCGACCACCGCGAGGAGCAGTGGCAGCAGCGGGCTGCGCGGCGCGGCGTCGCGGCGCGCCTGCGCTTCCTCGGGTACCGCGACGACGTGCCGTCGCTGCTCGCCGGCTCGGACGGGCTGGTGCTGCCGAGCTGGTTCGACACCTTCGGCAACGTCGTGGCCGAGGCGCTCGCCTGCGGCGCACCGGTGGTGGCGTCGGCGTCCTGCGGCGGCGCCGAGTGGATCCGGCCCGGCGAGAACGGCTTCGTGGTGACGCGCCAGGATCCGGCGTGCCTCGCGCGCGCGCTGCGCGCGCTGCTCCTGCGAGAGGATCGGGGCTCGCTTCGCGAGATGGCGCGCCGCACGGCGCTGGCCTACCCGTGGGACGCCCACGTCGACGCGCTGCTCGCGCTCTACCGTGAGGCGGCGAGCCACGGACCCCCGCGGACTGAAATAACATGACCGACCCCGTCCACCGCTTCGAGGAGTCCGCGGTGCAGGGCGCCGCGCGCGAGCGGACGGGTCTGTCCGCCTTCGGCGATCCCGCCTTCCACGAGCCGCTGCGTCGACTCCTCCACTCGCTCGAGCACGAGGCGCAGCTCCACGCGATCGGCCGCGCCACCTGGTTCGAGCGCATCGTCGGGATCCTGGTGAACCGCCTGCGCAGCGAGGACTGGATCGCGCGGCATCCGGAGATCCTCGAGGCGCGCATCGAGCGACCGCTCGTGATCGTCGGGCTGCCGCGCACCGGCACGACGATGCTCCACCGCATGATCGCCGCGGACTCGCGCATGCTGTCGCTGCGCTGGTACGAGTCGCGCAACCCGGCTCCCTTCCCGGGCGGCGACGGCGCGCCGCGCGACCCGCGCATCGACGACGCCGAGCGCGAGGTGGCCGCGATGCTCGAGGCGGTGCCCGATCTGCTGGCGGCGCATCCGATGGATGCCTTCGCTCCCGACGAGGAGATCATGCTGATCGAGCATGCCTTCACGTCGTGGAATCCGGAGGCCTTCTGCCACGTGCCTTCCTACGCCTCGTGGCTCGAGACGCAGGACGTCTCGTCCGGCTATCGCCATCTCGACCGCATGCTGCAGTTCCTCACCTGGCAGAAGCGGCGCCGCGGCGAGGACGGCCGGCGCTGGGTGCTGAAGGCTCCCTACCACCAGGCCTTCCTGGACACGCTCCTCGCCGTCTTCCCCGACGCGAGGGTGGTGCTGACGCACCGCGATCCGGTCGAGACGGTGCCGTCTCTCGCGAGCTTCGTGCACACGCTGCATCGGCTGAACAGCGACTCGGTGGATCCGCTCGCGATCGGCGCGCACTGGCAGCGGAAGCTCGCGTGGGCGACCCGGCGCTCGCTCGCCGCGCGCGCGGGCCGCGAGGCGCACTTCCTCGACCTCGACTACGAGGAGCTCGTCGAGGAGCCGCTCGCCTGCGTCGCGCGCATCTACGCGTTCGCCGACCTCGAGCTGACGCCCGGCGCGCAGGACTCGATGAAGGAATGGGCGGTGGAGAACGCGCGCGACCGGCGTCCGGTGCACCGCTACACCCTGGCCGAGTTCGGCATGACCGAGGAGTCGCTGCAGCGCGACTTCGCGGAGTACCGCGCGCGGCACCTCGCGGGCTAGGCCGAAGCCAGGAGGTCGTCGAGCTTCACCACCCGCGTGTCGATCTCCGGGTGCTCGTCGGCGCCGATCCAGCGGAAGAGCATACCGCCGTGCGTGTGGCCGGCGGTCGTGAGCCAGTTCGGGAAGCGCGGGCCCGGGTCGCGATGCGCGACCACGATGCGCACGTGTCCGTCGGGCTCCGCCACCGCGCTGTGCTGGTTCAGGTGGATGCGGTGCGCGCGGTAGTCGAGCGACTCCATCCAGAAGTTGCTGACCTGGAAGTTCCAGGCGTCGCAGCGCGGGACTCTGCGCGGCAGCACGAGCAGCGCCTCGTCGGGCGCGAGCCGCCAGCGCGAGTTGTGGTAGAAGATGTTCGAGTCGCCGCCGGCGCGCTGGCAGCGGAGCTGATCGTCGGGCGGCAGCTGGTTCTCGTGCGCCGCGAAGTGGGCCATCCAGCCGACGAAGAGATCCGCCGTGCCGCGCACGAAGGCCGCCGCGCGCAGCAGGTTCGACTCCAGCTCTGCCGGGTCGAGCGCGGGCGCGGGTCCGGGATCCAGGCACTCGATCGCGAGCCGCGCCGGCTCCTCGCGGCGGCGGTCGTCGAAGGTCTGGCGCACGACCAGCGACGTGGTGTCGGGCCGCATCGGCAGCCAGTTCCCGGGCTGCTGCGCGCAGGAGACGCGCACCTCGATGCGCCCGTCGGGCGCCACCACGAGCTGTCGCTCGTGCAGCTCGCCGGTCGGTGTGAGCGTTCCGTCCTTCTCGTAGCCGCCGCCCTTGGTCGCGAAGCAGAGGAGGCGCGCGGCGCCGCGCGTGCCCGTGATGCGGTACTCGTGACGCCCGCTGATGCGCGCGTTCCAGTAGACGTTGTCGGGGTTGTCGTTGCCGATCTTGATCGTCTCGTTCGAGAGCTGATAGAAGCCGGGCTGACGCGGATCGGCGTACTCGAGCTGGCTCTCGAGCCCTGCGCGCAAGAGGCGCGTCAGGTAGCGGAAGCCCTCGGCGCGGTCGAAGGCGTCCGACGGCGTGCCCGCCTGGAGGATCGACTGACCGGCCTGCTCGAGCGCGCGGCAGAACGCCGACCAGCTGCGCCCGTCGCGGATGCGCTGCAGCGCCTCGGCTTCCTTCGAATCCGGCATCGATCGCGGCTCCTCTCGCCTCGACCTCAGACTACCATCGCGCGCCGGAGGATCTCCCGATGCCGAGATTGCGACAGGTTCCGCGCGCCGAGGCCCCCGACGACGTGAAGCGCGTCTACGACATGCTGTTCGGCGGTCGCGATCCCGTCGCCGAGCCCGGCACCGCGACGGGCACGCCCGGGAACTGGTGGACCGTCTTCGCGCTGGTTCCGGACTGCTTCCGGCACGCGGTCGCCGGCTTCGCCTTCTACCGCTCGAAGGCGCGGCGCCTCGACCCGCGCCTGCGCGAGCTCGGTCAGACGCGCGCGGGCTTCCTGCGCGAGAGCCAGTTCGTGTTCAGCCAGCACTGCAAGGCGTCGCGCGACGTCGGGCTGCCGGAGGAGAAGATCCGCGCGATCCCTTCGTGGTCCGGCTCGGACGCCTTCAGCGCGGTCGAGCGCGCTGTGCTCGCCTATACCGACGAGCTGGTGCTCCAGAACGGCCGCGTGCAGGACGCGACCTTCGAGCGGCTGCGCGAGCATCTCTGTGACGAGGAGATCCTCGAGCTCACCTACATCACCGCGCTCTACGAGATGCACGCGCTGATGAGTCGCGCGCTGCGCCTCGAGTACGACGACGTGCCCGAGCGCATCGTCGAGGTGGTCGCGCCGGGCGGCGCGGGCGGCGACTTCATGGGTGGCGTCGGCGCGGAGCGGCCCGCTCGGCCCTGAGCGATGGCGGCGCGCGCGCGGGAACGGCCGGGTATGCTGCCGCGCGTGACGCTCTTCAATCCGTTCTCGTACGCCTTCCACGAGGATCCCTACCCGGTCTACGCGAGGCTCCGCGCCGAGGCGCCCGTCTACCACAACGAGGCGCAGGGTTTCTTCGCGCTCTCCCGCCACGCCGACGTGCTCGCCGCCTTCAAGGACTGGCGCAGCTACAGCAACCGCGGCGGCGTCTCGCTCGAGCAGCTCGCCGATCCGCGCGGCGACGTGCGGCCCTACCTCTCGATGCTCGGCATGGACCCGCCCGACCACGACAATCTGCGCGCGCTGGTCTCCAAGGGCTTCACGCCGCGCCGCGTGCAGGAGCAGGAGCCGCGCATCCGCGAGCTGGCGCGCCACTACGTCGACGGCTGGATCGAGCGCGGCCGCTGCGACTTCATCGCCGAGTTCGCGGGCAAGCTGCCGATGGACATCGTGAGCGAGATGCTCGGCGTGCCGCCGTCGGACCGCGACGAGTTGCGCACCTGGTCCGACACCGTGCTGCACCGCGAGGAGGGCATCGAGGGGCTGCCGCCCGGCGCGATCGCGGCCGCCGCGAAGCTCGCCGCCTACTACGCGCGCCTCGTGGCCGAGCGCCGCCGCCGCCCGGGCAGCGACCTGGTGTCGGCCCTGCTCGCGGCCGAGATCGAGGGCGCGCGGCTCGAGGACCGCGACGTGATCGGCTTCCTGTTCCTGATGATCGTGGCGGGCAACGAGACCACCACGAAGCTGCTCGGCAACGCGCTCTACTGGCTCGCGCGCAACCCGTCGGAGCGCGAGAAGGTGCGCCGCGATACGACGCGCATCCCGGCCTGGATCGAGGAGACGCTCCGCTACGACAACTCATCGCAGCTGCTCGCTCGCACCGTCACGCGCGACCACGAAGTGCGCGGCGTGCGCCTGCGAGAGGGAGACAAGGTCGTGCTGCTCGTCGGCTCGGCCAACCGCGACGAAGAGGTGTTCGCGCGCGCCGACATCTACGACATCGACCGCGACACCTCGCAGAGTCTCTCGTTCGGACGCGGCACCCACTTCTGCCTCGGCGCCTCGCTGGCGCGCCTCGAGGCGCAGGTGTCGCTCGAGGAGGTGTGGGCGCGGCTGCCGGCCTATGCGATCGACGAGGCCGGGCTCGTGCGCGTGCACTCGACCAACGTGCGCGGCTTCGCCGCGATGCCGCTCGAGTTCCCGCCGGCGCGCCGGCTCGGCGCCGCGGCGCCGCTCTCCGCCGCGGCGCCGCGCGCGAATGCATGAGGTCCGCGCGGCGAAGCCACGTCGCGGCCTCCGCGTGAGCGAGCGGCCCGCGCGCTGGTGGATCGCCGCGCTCGGCTGGGCGGCATGCTCCGCAGCGCTGCTCGCCGGCGGATTCGCGGCGCTCGTCGCGTGGATCGCCTGGCACGCGCGCGCTTCGCCGGGTCCGATGCAGCTCCAGGCCTGGATCGCGCTCGCCTCCCGCGTGCTCGAGCAGGCGCTGCTGCCGCGCTGGCTCTGGCGACGCCTCGGGCCGGGGGCCTTCTCAGCGGCTCGCACGTCGGGGTAACGTGGACGCGTGGTGATGACCGCCAAGCGACCGCGCGGCCGACCGGCCATTCCGAAGGAAGTGCAGCGACAGCGGCTCGTCGATGCCGCGCTGCGCGCGATCCAGAAGACGCAATTCGAGAAGGTGAGCGTCGCGCTGATCGTGCGCGAGGCCGGCATGTCGTCGCGCTCCTTCTACGATCACTTCGACTCGAAGGAGGATCTGGTCGCGGAGATCGTGAACGACCAGGGGCGACGCCTGCTCGCCATGCTCGATCAGATCTTTCGCGAGACGAAGGGCGATCGCGAGCGCGTCTCGCGCGCGATGCACGCCTACCTCGAGCTCTTTCCGGTCGGCACGGTCGACCTCGAGCGACTCGGCGGAGAGGCGGGTCAGCGCGTGCGCGAGCTGCGCCAGATGTACGTGATGGCGCTGACCGACCTGGTGATGCGGCAATACGAGCGCGCCTTCGCGCGCGGCACCGTGCCGCGCGTGCCACAGCGCTCCGAGGTCGAGCTGGTGTTGACCGGCATCGAGGGCCTGTCGTTCCGCTACTACAGCGAGGGCCGGCGCGAGGACCTGCTGAAGCTGCAGCCGACCCTGCTGCAGGTCTTCCTGCGCGCGCTGCAGTAACTCCGTCCGTACCTGCTCGATCCAGAATCGATTTCATCTTTCTGAAAATCGCATCTTCCTTTTTCCTTCCGTTTCGTCTCCGTTCGGTGTAGAAGCGCCGCGTGGGCCTGTGCGGAATAGGGGAGACGATGCGGTTGAATCGGATCCGGGGATGCCTGCAGCCGTGCTCTCTGGCTCTCCTCGTCGTGGGGACGACGGGTCGTCGAAGTCGACCTACCTGCGCGTCGAGCAGGGCGACACCGCCGCCGCGCCGCTCGCGATCTCGCTCGCCGGGATCGGGGCGCAGCCGGGCGACAGGCTGCACCTCGCGCCGGCCGGCACCGACTCGGACCTGAACGTGCTGAAGGACGGCACCGAGACGCGACTCATCGGATAGCGTCGGCGCGGCCGGTCAGACGATCTCGAGCCCGTTCTCGAGGATGGCGGCGAGCAGCAGCGGCGCGTCCGCGTGTGCGCGGAAGTCGTGAATGCTGTCGGTCTCGTACACGAGGAGGTCGCCCGGAAGCCAGCAGACGCCTGCGCTCTCGTCGGCGCTGCCGGACAGCACCAGGTTCCACTCGCGGCCGCGATGTCGATGCCTCGGGAAGGCGGTGCCGGGGGCGAGGTGCACGAGACCGCAGTCCGCGCTCGCCACCCTCGGTCCGCCCGCGAAGTGGTGGAAGCGCACACCGGGTAGCGGTGTGTCGATCCAGCCCGGTCCCGGGACGGTCGCGGCCACGGCGAGGATCTCTCTCGCGCGCGGCTCGGACAGGTCGAAGAGCCGGGCCACGCGTGCGACGAAGCCCTCGAAGCGCGATGCCGGCTCGATCGACGCGAGCACGCGAGCGCGCAGCCCTTCGCTCGGCCGCATCGGCTCGAAGTCCGGCAACACGTCCTCCTCGTCGTGTCGGAGATCGTTCGGACCCGTCATTCAAAACGCCTCCTCGCCGCCGAGCCGGTCGCGCAGCACCGCGATCGCCCGCGCGAGCCGCGACTTCACGGTGCCGACCGGCAGGCCGCACCGGCGCGCGATCTCGCTGCAGGAGAAGCCTTCGAGACAGCTCATCTGCACGACGACTCGTTGCGCCTCCGGCAGCGCGGAGATGGCCTCGAGCGCACGCGTCCGCGCGACGCCGTTCAGCCCCCCGTGCTCGACGTGGGTCACCGCGATCGGATCTCCCGCCTCGCTTCGCCTCGCGTATCGGCGCATGACCTCGAGCCCCCGCAAGCGATCCAGCGCGCGGCTCCGGACCATGACCAGCAGCCACCCCCGCACGGGACCCCGGCTGCGGTCATAGTTCGCGGCCTTGCGCCACGCCTCCAGGAATACGTCGTGGACCAGGTCTTCGGCGTCACGCGCGTCGCCGAGCACGCGCTCGGCGAGCCCGAGCATCGCGGGAGCGTGGCGGTCGTAGAGGCCGGCCAGCGCATCGCCGCGCCCGGCCGCCATCTCGGCGACCCAGCGGGCGTCCTCGTCCGCCGACGCCGCGCGCGCGCCGCTCTCGTCGCTCATGGTCCGATCTTCTCATCCGGGCGGGTGAGGGGGCAAGCCGACTCCGGTGGCTGTTGCATGCACCGGGACGGCCGAGCCGGGCCACTCGCCCGTATCTCCTGAGATCGGATCCTACCGAGGATCGAACGACCTTGGATCTCGCGCACGATCACGAGCTCGGGGCAGCGTGCGAAGCTGGCTGTTGGCGCGGACGCGCAGCCGCGCCATCGATCGGCTGCGGAGCCTCGAGGTGGCGCGCCGGCATGCGCGCAGCGAGAGAGACCTCTCGCAGGTCGAGGCGTGCGCGTCGCCCGCCGCCGATCCGAGCGACGAGCCGGATCAGCGACGCGCGCGCGGCGCTCGCGGCGTCGCAACGGGAAGTGCTCGAGCTCGCCTACTTCGAAGGGCTCTCGTGTACCGAGATCGCAGCGCGCTGCGGCGCGCCGCTCGGGACCGTGAAGTCCCGCCTGTCTGCGGGCGTGCGCGAGCTGCGCCGGCTCTTCGACCGCGGCGCGGGGTCGGAATGACGATGGACGAGCGACCTCCGGGCGCGAACGGGCGCGACGAGCTGCGTGAGCTCGCGTGGCTGGCTCCGCTCGGCGCGTTGCTGCCGGAGGAGCAGCGTCGCGTGGCGCTCCACGTGGCCGAGGGCTGCGAGGAGTGCGACGCCGCGCTGCGCGAAGGAGACGAAGCGCTCGAGGTGCTGGCCCTCGCCGCACCGCCGCTCGCGCCGTCGCCTCGCGCGCGCGGGGCGCTGCTCGGGTCGCTCGGGCGCGAGCCGGTCCGCCGCGCGTCCGGGCAGCAAGCGCCGCCGCGGTGACGTGCGAGTGGGCAGCGCGTCGCCGCGGTGGCCGCGGCCTGGCCCTCGCGCTCTCGGCCTCGTCGCTCGCCCTCGTGTGGCGTGAGGCGCGCGACACGCTGCGCGCGCTCGACGCGGCCGAAGCAAACGTGTCGGAGCGCCTTGCCGCCGAGGCGGAGAGCCGCGAGGCGCTCGCGGCGCGCGTCGGCTCCTTCGAGCAGGCGCTCGAGGCGCGCCCGGCGACCCCCGTGTCTCTCGCGCTCGCGGGCGAGGCATCGTTCGACGCGGCGACGCGCGCGTCGTGATGGACGCCGCCGGACAGCAGGTGCTGCTGCTCGCGAGCCGGATCCCGCCGCTGCCGCCGGGCCACACCTACCAGCTCTGGGTGATCGTCGCCGGCAGGCCGGTTCGACCCGGACGTGCTCTACGCGATCCGCATCGACAACGACCACGACGCGAAGGAGGACGTCACCTTCGAGTTCCGCTTCACGACGGAGCAGAACCTGCCCGGTGTGCCGGTTGGCTTCGCGGGAGCGGGAAGCGGAATCGCTTCAGGTCGCCGCCCCCCGCGCGCGCGCGCTCGCGCTCGCGGAGCGCGAGGCGTCGCGGCGGCGAGACCCGCGACACTCGAGCGGCTCGCTCGCGCCCGGGCGCGCGTCGCCGAAATTTCGTCCGCGCGCTGACGGGGTCGGGTAGGATGGCGTGCGCCTCCGAGGGAGTGCGTCGTGCGTACCGTGGCGGTGTCGTGTCTCCTCCTGTCGCTCGCCTGCGCGGGCGGAGGGTCGGCGCCGGCCGGGAACGGAGGCCCCGGCGAGAAGTCGGGGCCCGGCGGCAGCGTCACGAGCGGCTTCCCGAAGTCGGACGCGCTCGACGCGCTGACGAAGGAGCCGCTGCCGAAGGCCACCGACCTCGCGAAGGGCTACCGCGACGTCGATCGCTGGGACCTCGCCGGCCCCTTCCCCGACAGGGCGGGCTCCGCGCCGCGCAGCGGCCGGCGCGCGTGGGACGGGCTGGTCGACGAGTTCGTGGCGCGCCGCGCGGGGCTGGTGGTCGCGACGGACAGCATGGACTGCTACGCGCGCGAGGTCGGGCGCTTCCTCCAGGCGGAGCACGGCGTCCCGGGCGTCGCGCTCCAGCGCTTCATCGCGGGACGCTGCGGCGTGGCGACGTCGCAGCCGAGCTTCGCCACGTTCGGCTGGAGCCCGACGAAGGCGCGTGACGCGGAAGAGGCGGTCGCGCAGCTCGGCGACGCGATCGCGGGCCGGCTGACGGAGCGGGTCGTCGGCGGACCGCTCGAGCTCGGCGTGTGGCTCGCGGTCGAAGACGAGCGCGTCGACATGGTGGTCGTGACGGGTGAACGCCGCGCGCGCGTCGATCCGATCGCCACGCTGCCGGGCGCCGACGGCGGCATCGAGATCGAGGGCGAGCTGCTGCAGCCGGCTGCGTCGCTCGTGGCGTCGGTCACGCGCGGCCGCTTCGAGTGGGCCGAGTGCGAGGCGGACGCGGGCGTCGCGCTGCCGCGCTTCCGCCTGCGCTGCCCGGTCGCAGCCGACGACGCGACCGCGTGGATCGCGGTCGAGTACCAGCCGCCGGAGCGGCTGCTCGGACAGGTCGCGCTGCACGTGCTCGCGCGGCCGCAGGGCGGCGAGGCGCGCCACTTCGAGCGAGAGCACTACACCGAGACGCGGAACCTGGGCGATCCGTCCGAGCTGCCTGCCGCGCTGCTCGGGCTCGTCAACGAGGTGCGCCGCGACGCCGGTCTCGATCCGCTCGTGCTCGACGTGGCGCAGAGCGAAGTCGCCGCGCGCGTCGCTCCCTACTACTTCTCGGGCCTGTTCGGTCAGGCGCCGCAGTCGATCGCCGATCTCGTCGCGCTCGGCATGATGGCGGGCTGGCACGTCGACGGCATCGTGCAGCAGGGCACCTTCTCGTGGGGCTGGCTGGTCGAGAGCCGCGATCTCTCCCGGCTGCTCTCCGACACGCTCGATGACCCCGGCGCGCGCGCGAGTCTGCTCGCGCACGACGCGGATCGCATCGCGATCGGCGCGCGCTTCTCCGACGAGGGCGGCGACGGCGACGCCGCGAAGGATGTCGACTTCATCGCGGTGATTGCCTCCACCTACTCGCTCTTCTCCGAGGAGACGCACCGTCGCGACGTCGAGACGGTGCGCGGCGTGCTGGCCCGCGCCCGCGCGGCGCGCTCGCGCAAGCCGCCCGGGTCGCTCGATGCGGCCGAGCCGCTCGCGAGCCGGGCCGCGGCTCGCGTGCAGGGCGGCGAGGACCCGCGCGACGTGCTCGAGGACCTGATCTCCGAGGGCGCCGAGCGGCTGCATCGCTCGGTGGTTGGCTGGATGGCGGAGACGCAGGATCTCGACACGCTCACGTTCCCCGCCGACTTCACCGACCGCGACGAGCTCGACGTCGCGATCGCCGTGCCCGTGCGCAAGCCCGAGGGCGAGGCGTGGGGGCGCTACGTCGTGCTGCTGCTCGCCGCCGACCCGCCGCAGCGACGACTCTAGCGGCGAAGCGCGGCGTCCCGCGCGACTTGCGCGCTCGTGGAGCGGCGGCCCAAGCTGCGAGGCGGAGGTCCCTCGGAATGCGCCGTCCCGTTCTGCTGCTGCTCTGCGCAGCGCTGGTGCTCGCGACCGGCTGCGCGTCCATCCAGTCCCTGCACATCCCCTACATGAGTCGTCCGAGCGGTATGCGCGGCAGAATGACGCTCGAGGGCCTCAGCCAGGAGCTCGCCTTCCAGGCGACGAGCTTCGCGGCCTGGGTCTCGACGGCGGCCGACGACATCCAGGACAAGACCGACAGCCGCCGCATCCGCAGGAATGCGCTGCTGTGGAGACTGCGGATGATCCCGATTGCCCAGCGCGCGGCCTTCGCGGAGGACCCGCGCGCCGGCTACATCCGCTCGTTGCAGATCACCGTGCTCCAGCGCCGCTACTTCGAGACGGGCGACGGGCGCGATCTCTTCGGCCCGCAGCAGCCGATCGCGCTCGACGTGGCGAAGCGCCTCGAGCAGCAGGCCGTCGAGATCGGCGAGCGCTTCCTCAAGAAGAGCGAGCTCGAGCGCGTCGTCGCCGAGGTGAACTCGAACGCGGAGAAGTACCCGATCCAGGGCCGCGAGTTCTCCTTGCAACGCGCGATCAGCGGCACGCTGGAGCTCCAGGAGAGCGACCTGATCACCTCGGTGCTCTCGATTCCGCTCGCGCCCTTCCGCGCGCTCCAGGGCGTCGACTCCGGCGCGCAGGCGATCCGCGAGTTCAACGTGACGGCCCGCCGCTTCACCGACGTCGCCGCGAGTCTGCCCGAGCAGATCCGCGGCCAGCTCGAGCTCTTCATGTACGACTTCGAGGACCGCGAGACGGTGGAGAAGGGCCTGGCGGCGTTCCAGTCGCTGTCGGCCAGCGCGGATCGCGCGTCCCACACGGTGGCGGAGCTGCCGGAGGATCTGCGCGAGACGCTCCGGGTCTCGCTCGAGGATTCGAAGAGCACCGTCGCGAAGCTCACCGACGCGGTCGACAAGCTGCGCGAGCTGATGGGCCCGCTCGACGACACCGCGAAGAATCTGCGCGAGGGCAGCGTCGCGTGGCGCGAGGCGCTCGGCTCGTGGGAGCAGCGCAACTCGGATCCGCATCCGGGGCGCCCCTTCGACATCCGCGAGTGGGGCGACACGGCGAACTCGATCGGCAACGCGGCGCTCGAGCTGCGCGGCCTCGCCAGCGACGCGGGCGGGCTGCAGGCTTCGGACGCGCTGACCGCTGCGATCGACCGATCGATCGACCGCATCTTCTGGCGCGCGGCGCTGCTGATCGCGCTCTTCTTCGGCGGGCTGATCGTCTACCGCGTGATCGCGTCGCGGCTCGCGCGCCGCACCTAGTGCGTTGGGGCGCTCGCACTAGAAGTTGAAGCCGAGCTTGATCCGCAGCTCGAATGCCTCGAGGTCCTCGAGGTGCAGCGAGTGGGAGCGGCTGCCGTCGTGGGGCTCGCCGTAGACCTGGGGCAGCGCAGTCACTGTCGCCCACCAACGCTCGGTGGTGTAATGCAGCGCCGGACCGACGAACATCCCCCAGAACTCGCGGTGGCTCTCGTCGGGGAAGTTCGGGTACTCCGAGGTGTAGCGGGTCTCGACGCCGCCGTACCAGCGCGGCGCGATGCGGTAGGTCAGTCCGCCCGTCACCTCGAGCTCGAGCTCGTTCTCCCAGTGATCGATGTCCTTCCCCTTCGCCCACTCGTACTCGGGGCTGATGTTGAGGACGGCGATCAGGGTGTCTTCGCGGAAGTTCTTCTGGAACAGGGCCTTGACCTCGAGCGACAGCGCATCCTCGTGCTGGCCGCTCTCCTTGGAGATCCTCGACCACCCCGGCTCGGCGTACAGCGCGAAGCCGAACGGGTCGAGGTACGGGCTGAGGAAGCTGTACTTGAACTCCGTCTGCACGCCGTCGAACGCGAACTCGTTGCGGTTCGGGTACTCGCGCTCCGGGGCGCCGTCCTCGATCTCGATGGCTGCGAGTTATGCACCCGGTGGTAGCGCTGGCTCAGATAGAACGACGCCTGGAAGCGATCCGTCACGCCATATTCGATCTCCTGGCGGAGATCGAGCGCGTCATAGGTTCCCTCGCCCTTGTCCGTCCGCCACGTGGTCCAGCTGTAGAGCTCGGCTCCGCCCTTCGGCAGCGTCTCGGTGCCGTAGGAGTATCCGAAGAGGTTCTCGTCTGCGCGCGCCTCGAATCCGGCGAGGAGGAAGAGGGCGATCGACATCGACGCGACGAGTTTCGTGACGGGTCGCATGCGGCTCCAGAGCGTCAGGGAAAAGGGCGGGATGGCCCGATCTGATATTGAATTTCAATATCAGAATAGACCAGTCCGTCAAGCGGTCACCGCAGGCGCCCGAAGCCCCGGGGCAAGGTTCGGGCGTTCCTTCGAAGAGGCCCGTGTCGAACTGGCGCGGGTGCGGACGTCAGCCGACGCGGATCGGGAGCGTCTCCCAGCCGCGCATCGTCGAGGTCGACGACAGCGCCACGTGGTCCCAGTCCACTTCCCACGTCGGGAAGCGCGCGACGATCTCCTCGAGGGCGACCCGGGCTTCGAGCCGCGCCAGCGATGCGCCCAGGCAGTAGTGGGTGCCGAGGCCGAAGGTCAGGTGCTGGCTGATCTTGCGGTGGATGTCGAAGCGGTCGGGATCCTGCCAGCGACGGTCGTCGCGGTTCGCCGATGCGACGAGCAGCGACATCGCGCTGCCGGCGGGGACCTTCTGGCCGTGGATCTCCACGTCCGCCGCCACGTAGCGCGCGAGTCCATGGCCGGTGGGCTCGAAGCGCAGCGTCTCCTCGATCGCGTTCGGAACGAGGCGCGGGTCGTCGACGAGCTCCGCCCGCTGATCCGGATGATTCGCGAGCACCGAGACCAGCCAACCGATCAGCCGCGCGGTCGTCTCGTTGCCGGCGCCGGCGAGCACGGTGACGTAGGTGAGGATTTCCACCCGCGTGAGCTTCCGGATCCTGCCGGTCTCGTCCTCGAACTCCGCGTTCAGGAGCTCCGTCATCAGGTCGTCGGAGGGGTGCTTCGCGCGCCAGTCGATGTAATCGGCGAAGAGGTCGGCGTCCATCAGGGCGCCCTGCGACACCTTCATCTGCTTCCCGGGCTCGGTACGCAGCTTGGCGTCGGCGCGCTTTCGGATCGTCGTCTGGTCCGCCTCGGGGATCCCGAGCAGCATGCCGATCACGCGCATCGGCACCTCGTTGGCGAACTGGGTCATCACCTCGAAGCCCTCGACGCCGACGAGCCGGTCGAGGCAGCGCGTGCAGAAGTCGCGGATCTGCGGCTCGATCGATGCCACGCGCCGCGGGGTGAAGACGCGCGCGAGCAGGCTGCGATGGATGTCGTGCACGGGCGGGTCTTCCATCAGCAGCGTGCCCGGCGGGATCTGGATGTTCGCCTTGATGACCTCAAGGATCGGCCCGCGCGCGGAGGAGAACGTCCTCCAGTCCGTCAGGGCGCGATCGATGTCCTCGTGGCGGCTGAGCACGTAGAAGTCGTGCTTCTCGTTGTGGTAGAGCGGCGCCTCCGCGCGGAGCCGCTGGTAGATCGGGTAGGGGTTTCTCGCGATCTCGCGGTCGAAGGGATCCCAGTAGACCGGTCCGTCACTGCTCACGCCGCGAGCCTCCGCATGCTGTCGTAATTTGAACGACTGTTCTAACTTACGCGCAAGCCGTCGTCAACATGCCGCGACCCAGGAAGCTCGATCACGCCGGACCCCGTCGGGTGCGTGCGGCCAGCGCGCACAAGCGCGCTCGCCTGCTCGACGCGACCGAGGAGATCATCCTCCGCGAGGGCTACGCAGCGGTGAGCTCGCGGAGCGTCGCGGCGCGTGTCGGGATCCAGGCGCCGCTCGTGCACTACTACTTCCCGACGATCGACGATCTGTTCGTGGCGGTCTTGCGGCGTCGCGCGGAGAGGAACGTCGAGCGGATGGCCGCGGCGCTGGCGTCCGACACGCCACTGCGTTCGTGGTGGGAGGTCGCCGCCGACCCGCGCGGCGCGGCGCTGTTGATGGAGCTCATGGCCGCGGCGAACCACCGACCGGCGCTCCGCGCCGAGGTCGGCGACGTGGCGCGAGAGATCCGCAGGATGCAGATGCGCACACTCGACTCGCTGCTCGTCGAGTACGGGCTCGACCCGGACGAGCTTCCGCCGGCGCTGATCGCGGCCGCGATGCAGGGGCTCGCCTTCGGACTCGTGGCGGACGAGGTCGCGGGCTACGACACCGCGCACGCGGAGGCGCGTGCCGCGACGACGAGGCTGCTCGAGCGCCTGGAGCGGCGCCGACGCGTCCCGGCGCACGCCGACCGGCGACGTGCCGGGCCGCGCGGCTCCTGATCAGGTGGTGGCCCAGGCCAGAGTCGAACTGGCGACACCCGCATTTTCAGTGCGGTGCTCTACCAACTGAGCTACCGGGCCACGGCGCGGCAGGTTAGCCCGATGGGTTTGCAGCGGCGAGCGGCTTTGGCGACGTCGTCGCGTCGGGCGCGTGCTCGATCCGAACGGAGCGGATCACCGCGTCCTTCGGATACGGGCGATCGGGCGGTCCGTAGCGCCCGTAGCGGTCGATCTCCAGGCGCGTGATCCGGTCCACCGTCTCCATGCCCTGCGAGACGCGGCCGAAGGCCGAGTAGCTGCCGTCGAGTTGACGCGCGTCCTGTTGCACGATGAAGAACTGACAGCCGCCGCTCTGCGGCGCGCCCGCATTCGCGAGCGACACCGTGCCGCGAACCTGCGGATAGGCGCTGAACTCGTCGGGCACGCGGTCGTCGGTCTTGCCGGTGCCGTCGTCGCGCGGGTCCAGGTTCTTCGTGAGCGGATCGCCGCCCTGGATCATGAAGCCGGGGATCACGCGGTGGAAGTACGTGCCGTCGTAGACGCCGCGCTCGGCGAGCGAGGTGAAGTGCGCGACGGTCTTCGGCGCGAGCTCGGGCAGGAGCTCGATGCGAATCGTGCCGAGATCGCCGAGGTCGAGCACGACCGTGTCGTGCGGGCCCGCGGAGATGCGCGCGAGCGCGGCCTGCACGGCGGCGGGATCGGGCCCGCGGCGCGGCTCGGGCACGTGGCGACTGCACGCGCACACGGCGGCCAGCGCGAGCAGGGCGAGCGTCGATCGCTTCACGAGCTCTCGTATCGGAAGACGCGCGGGCGGACCTTTGCGCCTGCGTGATAGGGTTCCGCGCCCCATGTCCCGGCCCTCGCACCGCCCGTGGCTCCGCGCGCTCGCAGCCGCGGCGGTGCTCGCGCAGGCCCTTCTCGGCCCGAATGCGCGAGGAGCGGCGCCCGAGCCCGCGCAGGGCCGACGCGGCATGGTGGTGACCTCGCAGGGCGACGCGACCCGAGCCGGTCTCGCGATGCTCGAGCAGGGCGGCAACGCAGTCGACGCCGCCGTGGCGGCTGCCTTCGCATTGGCGGTGACACAGCCCTTCTCCGCCGGGCTCGGCGGCGGGGCCTTCGTGCTAATCCGCACCGCGGACGGCCGCGCCGTCGCGCTCGACGCGCGCGAGACCGCGCCCGCCGCCGCGACCGCCGACATGTTCACGCGCCCCGGCGTGCCGGAGCGCGCGTCGCTCGTGGGTCCGCTCGCCGTCGCGACGCCGAGCTTCGTCGCGGGCATGGCGCTGGCGCTCGAGCGCTTCGGCACGCGCTCGCTCGCCGACGTGCTCGCGCCCGCGATCGAGCTCGCGGAGCACGGCTTCCCGATCGGGCCCTACCACGCGCGCATGCTCGCGTTCGTCGAGAGCAAGGGCCTGCGCCAGCGCTTCCCCGAGACCGCGCGCATCCAGCTACCGCCGCCCGGCGAGACGCCGCGGCAGGGCTGGCGTCTCGTGCAGAAGGATCTCGCCGAGACCCTGCGCCGCATTGCCCGCGACGGCCCGCAGACGATCTCCTCCGGCGACGTCGCGGGCGCGATCGCGGACGAGGTGCAGGCGGACGGCGGCATCCTGACCTGGGAGGATCTCTCCGGCTACCAGGCGAAGCTGCGCGAGCCGCTGCGCGGCCACTATCGCAGCTTCGAGATCCTGAGCTTCCCGCCGCCGTCCTCCGGTGGTGTCGCGCTGATCGAGGCGCTCCAGATCCTCGACGGGACCGATCTGCGCGCGCGGGGCGCGGGCTCGTCGGCCGCGATCCACCTGATCGCCGAGGCGATGAAGCTGGCCTTCGCCGACCGCGCGCTGCACCTCGGCGATCCCGACTTCGTCGACGTGCCGGTCGCGCGCCTGATCTCGCCGGACTACGCGGCGATGCTGCGCGCGCGCATCAACCCGCCCTGGTGGAAGCGAGCCCCGTGGACCTGGGGGCGTGAGGAGTCCGCGATCGAGGTCGAGGCGCCGGGGATCGCCGCCGACGACCACGGCACGACGCACCTCTCGACCACCGACGCGGCGGGCAACGCGGTCGCGCTGACGATGACGATCAACACGCCCTTCGGCTCCGGCATCACGGTGCCCGGGACCGGCGTGGTGCTGAACAACGAGATGGACGACTTCTCCGTCGCGCCCGGCAAGCCCAACGTCTACGGGCTCGTCGACGTGCGCGGCGCGAACTCGATCGCGCCGGGCAAGCGGCCGCTCTCCAGCATGACGCCGACGATCGTGCTGATCGACGGGCGACTCGTGATGGTGACGGGCAGCCCCGGCGGTCCGCGCATCATCAGCACCACCTTGCTCTCGATCCTCAACGCGCTCGACTTCCACATGGACGTGGAGGAGGCCGTGTCGGCGCCGCGCTTCCACCACCAGTGGAGCCCGGACGAGCTCGTGGTCGAGCCCGACGTGCCGGCCGACGTGGTCGAGGGGCTGCGCGCGCGCGGGCACGTGGTGCGGGTCGACGAGCGCGAGTGGTCGGCGGCCGAGGCGATCCTGATCGACCCGAAGACGGGCTGGCACACGGGCGGCGCCGATCCTCGCAGCGACGGCCTCGCGCTCGGGCTCGATCCGCCGGGCTCGTCGCACTAGGGCCGGATCAGCGCCTCGGTATATGCGTCGAGCCGCACGATCCGCTGCGCGACGCGCAGCACGTCGGCGGCCGTGATCGCGGCGATGTGCGCGGGGTAGTCCCGGTGCGCCTCCGGCCCCAGGCCGTAGAGCGAGTCGTGCGCGATGCGCGCCGCGTGCACCGCGTTGCGCTGCTGATCGATCGCGAAGTTGCCGATCAGGTGTCGGCGCGCGCGCGCGACCTCCTCGGCGGGCGGCTCCTTCTCGATCAGGCGCTCGAGCTCGCGCAGCAGCCCCGCGCGCGCCTCCTCGAGTCGCTCGGGGGCGGTGCCGATCTGCACGCCGAACCAGCCCGGGTCGAGGCCCTCGACGGTCATCGCGTCGACCGCGTACGCGAGCCCGCGCCGGTCGCGCAGCTCGAGGAACAGGCGACCGCCCTGGCCCGCGAGCAGCTGCGCGATCACCTCGAGCGCGTGGCGGTCCGGATCGTGGATGTCCACGCCGCGCACCCCGATCACGCAGTGCGCCTGCTCGCGCTCCTTGCGGAGCTCCGCGCGGCGAATCTCGCGCGGCGCCGGCTCGCGCGGCGGGCGCGCCGCCTCGAAGGGGCGCCCCTCGAGCTCGGCGAAGCGGCTCGCGACGCCGCGCGCCACGGCGTCCGGATCGACGTCGCCCGCGACGGCGATCACGAGATTCCGTGCGGTGACGAACGCGTCGTGGTGCGCCAGCAGCGCGTCGCGGTCGAGCGCGCCGACCGACGCAGCGTTGCCGAGCGACGGCAGCCGGTAGGGGTGCTCGCGGAAGTGCGTCTCGGCGAAGAGCAGCAGCGCGCGCCGCGCGAGCTGATCCTCGCGGCGCGCGATCGCCGCAAGCGTCTCGCGGCGCTCGCGCTCGATTTCCTCCGGGTCGAGCGAGGGCGCGAGCAGCACCTCGGCGAAGAGGTCGAGCAGCGGCTCCCACTGCGCGCTCGGCGCCTCGAGCGTGAGCCCGAAGCTGCTGCGCCCCGCGAAGCTGTCGATGTCGCCGGCGCGGCTCTCGACCGCGTTCGCGAACTCCGCCGCGGAGTGGCTCTCCGTGCCGCGCAGCCAGAGCGACGTGAGGAAGGCGGTGATGCCCGAGGTCGACTCGCGCTCGGCGAGCAGTCCGCCCCCGAGCGCTGCGCGCGCCGCGACGAGCGGGAGCCCGTGCCGGGGCAGCACGTGCAGCCGGATCCCGGAGTCGAGCGCGTAGGAGACGACGCCGGCGCGGCCGCGGCTCCGCCGTGGTGACGCCGTCGCGCGTCGCGCGCCCTCGCGCCCGCGCTCCACCGCCGCCGCGATGACCTCCGGATGCAGCGCGGCCCCCTCGGCGTCGGGCAGCAGCGCGACCGCGGTGAGCCGCTCGGGAGAGAGGTAGCGATGCGCGACGCGCAACAGATCGTCCGGCGTCGCGCGCCGCACGCGCTCGAGGTAGTGCTCCTCCTGCTCGAAGCCGCCGCCGATGCAGTGGAAGCTCCCGAGCTTCGCCGCGACGCCCCAGACGCTCTCGCGCTCGAAGTGTTCGGACGCGAGGAAGTTGACGCGCGCGCGCTCGAGCTCGACCTCCGACACCGGCGCGCTGCGCATGCGCTCGACCTCGTGCGCGCACGCGCCGATCGCCTCGGCGGCGCGGGCGGCGTCGGTCTCGAGGTCGATGGACCAGAGGCCGGGGTCGAGCGGCGTGTAGCAGCCGGCGTCGACGCGCTCGACGAGGCCCGCGCGCTCGCGCACGCGCCGCACCAGCCGCGAGCTCTCGCCGTTACCGATCACGTAGGCCGCGAGGTCGAGCAGCGGCGCGTCGGGGTGCGAGAGCCCGACCCCGGGCCACGAGAGCGACGCGCTCGCGCGCTCGAAGGGGCGCGTCAGCACCGCCGCGCGAAGCTCGCGCTGCGAGGGCTCGGCGCCCCGCTCGCGGCGCGCACCGCCCACGCGCGCCGATGCGAAGGCCGACTCGAGCGCGACGAGCAGCTCGGGCGCCTCGAAGCTGCCGACCGCCACGACGATCAGGTTGTCGGTCGTGTACCAGCGCGCGTGGAACTCGCGCAGCAGCTCGTGCTCGAACGCCGCGACGCTCTGCGGCGTGCCGAGGATCGGCGCGCGGTACGGGTGCAGGCGGTAGGCCTCCGCAAAGAGCGCGTTGCCGAGCACGCTTCCCGGCGAGTCCTCGCTGCGCCGGATCTCCTCCAGCACCACGTCGATCTCGCGGCGGATCTCCAGCGGATCGAAGGCCGGGTGGAGCACTGCGTCCGCGAGCACGTCGACGCCGCGCACGAGCTCCTCGGCCGGGAGCGTCACGTGGAAGACGGTGACGTCGTGCGAGGTATAGGCGTTGATCCGGCCGCCCGCGCCCTCGATCGCGCCGGCGAGCTCGCCGACCCCCTGCCGCGACGTCCCCTTGAAGAGCATGTGCTCGTGGAAGTGAGCGACTCCGTGCTCGCGCGGGCCCTCGTCGGCCGAGCCCACCTGCGCAAAGACCTGGAGCTCGACGACGGGCGCGAGGTCGCTCGGGCAGAGCAGCACGCCGAGTCCGTTCGACAGTCGGTGCAGCTGGGTCGGCGCGGCAGCCAAAGCGAGAGGCAGAGTATCGGAGGGGGGTCGGACCCGCCGGAGCTCGGAACCTCGCTCGCATGCCCGGCCGATCTTCGCTCGGCTACGCCTCGCTGCGCGCCGGACGGCTTTCGCTCGCTGCGCGCCGCGCGCAGCGCGGCTTGCGGATACCCTGCGCGGCGTGGGTCCCGATGTCGGCGTCTACGTGCACGTGCCGTGGTGTGAGCGCGTGTGCCCCTACTGCGACTTCGCCGTGCTGGCCGCGCGCTCCGTGCCGCTCGAGCTCGAGGAGCGCTACGTCGACGCGCTCGTCGCCGAGCTCGACGCGCGGCGCGAGCGCTTCGAGGGTCGCGCGCTCTCGAGCCTGTACCTCGGCGGTGGCACCCCGTCGCTGCTGAGCGCCGGCAGCGTCGCGCGCATCGCCGACGCCGTGCGCGCGGCATTTCCGCCCGAGCAATCGCCCGAGATCACGCTCGAGGTGAACCCGAGCAGCCTCGAGCGCGCGCGGCTCCCGGGCTTCCACGCGGCCGGCGTCGACCGCATCTCGCTCGGCGCGCAGTCGTTCGACGACGCGACCTTGAAACGGCTCGGGCGCGCGCACCGCGCCGACGCGGTGTACGCGACGCTCGACGCGATTCGCGCCACGGGCTTCCGCTCGCTCTCGCTCGACCTGATCTTCGGCGCGCCGGGTCAGACGCGAGCGTCGCTCGACGCCGATCTCGACGCGCTGATCGCCGTCGCGCCCTCGCACGTCTCCGCCTACGAGCTGACGCTCGAGCCGGGCACGCCCTTCGGCGAGGCTGCCGCGCGCGGCCGGCTCGCGCTGCCCGATGAGGACCTCTTGGCGTCGATGCTCGCGCGCGTCGAGGCGCGTCTCGCCGACGCGGGCTACCGCCGCTACGAGATCTCGAGCTATGCGCGGCCCGGCTGCGAGGCGGTCCACAACCGGCGCTACTGGGAGCGGCGGCCGGTGCTCGGCCTCGGGATGGGTGCCGTCTCGACCGATCCGCCGGACGCCGCACACGCGCACGGCGTCCGGCGCGCGAACCCGCGCGAGCTCGCGCGCTATCTCGCGGATCCCGCCGGCTGCGGTGAGATCGAGGTGCTCTCCGCCGAGACGGCGCGCGGCGAAGCGATCTTCCTCGCGCTCCGCACCGCGCGCGGCGTGGATGCGGCGCGCTTCGCCGCGGAGTTCGGCGCGCCGCCGCGGCACTTCTTCGATCGCGAGATCGAGCGGCTTCGCCGCGACGAGCTCCTCTGCGAGGAACAAGAAAGTGGGGACCTGCGGCTCACACCCCGCGGGAGGATGATCGCGGACAGTGTGTTCGAGGCGTTCGTCTAGCTCTGACCTTCGCTCGGCTTCGCCTCGCTGCGCGTCGGCCGACTCTCTCGAGTCGGCCTCCTTGCTGTCGAGGCGCGGGCCTGCGTTAACTTCCGTCCGGTGCTGGTCGGTTGGAGCGCGAATTGCCGGATCTGAGTGAGCGTCAGCGCGCGGTGCTGCGCGCGGTAGTCACCGCCTACGTGGGCCAGGCGGCCCCGATCGGGTCGGGTACGATCTCGCACCTGCTCGCGCAGCGGCTGTCGGCGGCCAGCATCCGCACCACGCTCGCGGAGCTCTCGGAGCTCGGATTCGTGCACCAGCCGCACACCTCCGCGGGCCGCGTCCCCACCGACGAGGGGCTTCGCGTCTTCATCGACGCGCTGCCGCCGTCCGGCGCGGTCAGCGAGTACGACCGCCGCACCATCGACTTCGCCGTCGCGACCACCGAGCCGGGCGCCGTCGCCGAGGTCGCGTCGGAGCTGCTCTCGCGGCAGACGCGCCTGCTCGGCTTCGCGCTCGCACCGCGCCTCGACCGCCTGAAGCTCCGCCACATCGCGCTCGTGCGCCTCGGCGCACGCCGCATCCTGGCCGTGCTCGTGACCGAGAACGGCGCCGCGCACCGGCGCGTGGTCGAGCACGACGCGCCCCTGACGCAGGCGGAGCTCGACCGCCTCGCCTCGCTGCTCGGCGAGCGCGTCGACGGGCGCACCTTGCTGGAGGTGCGCGAGCTCTTCGCGGCCGAGGCCCAGCGCGAACTGCGCCAGGCCGACCGGATGGTGCAGCTCGCCTTCGAGCTCGGCGCGCGCGCGGTCGCAGTCGACGAGGTTGCCGACGGCGATCTCGTGATCGCCACGCGCCTCGCACTGCTCGACCAGCCGGAGTTCCGCGATCCCGAGCGGATCCGCGAGCTCTTCACCGCGCTCGAGACGAAGGAGCGGCTGGTCGAGCTGCTCGATCGCCTGCTCGCGCGCTCGCAGGGAGTTCGCGTCGCGCTCGGCGGCGAGGTGGACGAGCCGTCGCTGCACCGTTGTGCGCTGGTCGCCGCGCGCTACGGCGAGGACGGCGCGCTCGGCGTGATCGGACCCGCGCGCATGGACTACGGCCGCGTCATCTCGCTGGTCGACTACTGCTCGCGGGTGGTGACCGAGAAGCTCCACGCGTGAGCGCGCGAAACGGCCACGACGGAAGCCGGCGCCACGCGCCGGAGCGCGAGACCCGCCCGGAAGAGGAGGAGGCCTCGGGCGGCTCGATCGACCCGAGCCCCGAGCTCGAGGAGGCGCTGCGCGAGGCGGCGGCCGCGGTCCCGGACCCGTCGCGCGCGAGCGACGAGGTCGTTCTCGACGAGCCGGTGTCGGTCCAGCCCGAGGACGAGGTCACGCGGCTGCGCGAGGAGCTCGCCACCGCGCGCGACCGGATGCTCCGCCTGCAGGCCGACTTCGACAACTTCCGCAAGCGGGCGATGAAGGACCGAGAGGAGGCGATCCAGTACGGCCCCCAGATTCTGGTCAAGGACGTGCTTTCGGTGGTCGATAACCTCGCCCGAGCCATCGACCACGCTCGGCAGAGCGGGGGCGGGGACTTGGACGGTCTGTTGCAGGGCGTCGAGCTGGTCCGACGAGAGCTCGAGGCCGTGCTGTCCAAGCACCACGTCCGCGAGGTCGAGGCGCTCGGGAAGGTATTCAACCCGGCGCAGCACGAGGCGATGGCTCAGATCCCGGACGCGAGCGTGGAGCCGAACACGATCGTGGAGGTCCTGCAGAAGGGATATCAGCTGCGAGATCGACTGATCCGACCGGCGCGGGTCGTCGTGACCCGGACGCCGGACGAGCCGGACGTGGAGGGGGAGCCGTCCGGCGGGCACTGAGCAGCCCGGAGGTCTCCCTCGCGGAGAGCTCATGGGCAGAGTCATCGGCATCGATCTCGGGACGACGAACTCGTGCGTCGCCTTGTTCGACAACAACGAGCCCGTGATCGTCGCCAACTCCGAGGGCGCGCGGACCACGCCCTCGATGGTCGCCTTCTCGCCGGCAGGGGAAAAGCTCGTCGGCCAGATCGCCAAGCGCCAGGCGGTCACGAATCCCCGCAACACGATCTACGCCGCCAAGCGCCTGATCGGGCGCCGCTTCGACAGCCCCGAGGTGAAGCGCTTCCAGTCGATCGCTCCGTTCCCGATCGAGACCGGAGACAACGGCGAGGTGCGCGTCCGCATCGGAGATCGCGCGTACTCGCCGCAGGAGATCTCCGCGATGGTGCTGTCGCGCATGCGCGAGACGGCGTCGGACTATCTCGGCGAGCCGATCGAGGACGCGGTCATCACGGTGCCGGCCTACTTCGACGACTCGCAGCGCCAGGCCACGCAGGAGGCCGGCCGCATCGCGGGCCTGAACGTGCTGCGGATCATCAACGAGCCGACGGCCGCGGCGCTCGCCTTCGGCCTCGACCGCAAGAGCAGCGGTCGCGTCGCCGTCTTCGACCTCGGCGGCGGCACCTTCGACGTTTCGATCCTCGAGATCTCCGAGGGCGTCTTCGAGGTGCGCAGCACCAACGGCGACACCTATCTCGGTGGCGAGGACTTCGACAACCGCATCGTCGACTACCTGATCGAGCTCTTCAAGGAGCAGTCGGGCATCGAGCTGCGCGGGGACCCGATGGCGCTCCAGCGCATCAAGGAGTCCTCCGAGCGCGCGAAGCACGAGCTCTCGTCCTGCGAGGAGACCGACATCAGCCTGCCGTTCATCGCGGCGGACGACTCCGGCCCGCGCCACCTCGCGACCTCGCTCTCGCGCACGCAGCTCGAGGAGCTGACGCAGGACCTGATCGAGCGCCTCGAGCCGCCCTGCCGCGTCGCGCTCGAGGACGCGGGCGTGACGCCGTCGCAGATCGACCACGTGGTGCTCGTCGGCGGCATGACGCGCATGCCGGCCGTGCAGCGCATGGTGCAGAAGATCTTCGGCCGCGCGCCCAACAAGGGCGTCAACCCGGACGAGGTGGTGGCCGCGGGCGCCGCGATCCAGGGCGCCGTGCTGTCGGGCAAGGTCGAGCAGGTGCTGCTGCTCGACGTGACGCCGCTCTCGCTCGGCGTGGAGACGCAGGGCGGCGTATCGACGGTCATCATCCCGCGCAACACCACGGTGCCGACGTCGAACAGCCGCATCTTCTCGACCACCGAGGACGACCAGACGCTGGTGCGCATCCACGTCGTGCAGGGCGAGCGCGAGCTCGCGCGCGACAACCGCACGCTCGGCCGCTTCGAGCTCGTCGGCATCCTGCCCGCGCCGCGCGGCGTGCCGCAGATCGAGGTCAGCTTCGACATCGACGCCGACGGCGTGGTGAACGTCTCGGCCAAGGACCTCGGCACCGGGCGCTCGCAGGCGATCAAGGTCACCGCGTCGACGGGCCTCTCGGAGGAGGAGATCGGGAAGCTGGTGAAAGAGGCCGAGCAGAACGCCGCCGCCGACCGCCAGCGCCGCGAGTGGATCGACCTGCGAAACCAGGCCGACGGGCTGATCTACTCGACGGAGCGCACGCTCCAGGAGTTCGAGGAGAACGTGGCCTTGGAGGATCGCGAGCAGCTCCAGCAGGCGATCGCGCAGACGCGCCAGTCGATGGCCGCCGAGGACACGGCGGCGCTGCGTCAGGCCGTCGGCGATCTGTCCTCCCTCACGTACAAGATGACGGAGAAGCTGTACGCGGAGCTCGGCGCGAAGCAGTCCTGACG
>Ga0335082_10000656_pt1 | contig 35896 bp, 33 predicted proteins | sample Lox_Sample_41_FD_206718 | JGI IMG/M metagenome (GOLD analysis project Ga0335082, IMG submission 206718) | Soil microbial communities from Loxahatchee National Wildlife Refuge, Florida, United States - Lox_Sample_4.1 | ecosystem: Environmental > Terrestrial > Soil > Wetlands | place: USA... | reverse complement strand
ACGGGTTCCAAAAGATCGCGCAAAAACTGCTCCAGGCGCTTTCGACATCGATCCAGTTGGGCCTCAGTCATGCCCCAATCTTAGCGCTAATCTTTCAATAATTCAATACTTAACGTAGTAATACTAGGCGCTTCCTGGAGCGGATGTTGTCTGGCAGGAATGCCCAACCGCTGAGGATGGGACGATTTGTTGAAGCTGAGAATAACCCTGCGCCACCCAGCGGTGAAATGGGTTGGAAATGACGCGGGGCACGTGTTGCGCCGATGGGTTGGACCGTTCTCATCCGGCCTAGTGAGCCCGTGCCGGGGATATCTTCTGCAAGTTAGCGATGCGGTCCGCGAGACCGAGCGTTTTAAGAATCTGCGGGTTGGAATCGTCAACTGCGAGCGCTTCGTGACAGGTGTCGCAGTCCTGCGGGATTGTTGTCTGCTTGTCGGCGGTGGAATGCGATCCGTCGTGGCAGCGGAAGCATCCCGGAAAATCCGTGTGTCCGAGATTGTTGGGGTAGGTGCCCCAGGTGACCTTCAGGTCAGGAAATACATTGCGGTTGTAGATGGCGGCGATCTCGGCGCCTGCCGCAGTAACGTCACCCGCCCGCTGCGACGCGAGTTCAGGATATTTGTCGCGATAGAAACGTGTCAGGCTGTCGGGAATGACGCGCCCGGCCTCCTGGTTGCTGGTGTACTTTGCTTTCAGCAATTCCAGCGCTTCCCTTTTGACAAAGGGCAGCGTTGGAGAAATCCGCCCTAAGCCCATGGCCTCATCCACGGCTCTCTCCGGGAGTTCAAAGGTGTGGGTTGGGCGGTTGTGGCAGTCGACGCACTGCATTTGATATCGCGGCAGGCTTTTCACCGATTGCGCAGTGGAACCATCAGCCAAAAAGGATTGAGCTATACCCGTTTTGGTGTAGCGGTATTCGACCCAGGGAATCGTCTGACGTTTGGCATCGGAGGCTGCATAGTGGATTTCTATCCCAGGGCCCATGTGTTTCCCATGGATGCCCCCCAGGTCTCCACCTCCGGTCAACATCAGCAAAACTGTCTGCGTCTGTGAATTGGCCGCATCGTCCTTGAAGTGGTACAGGATACGCAGTTTCGTCGAGTCAAATTTCTCAGGCCAGTGACACTGTTCGCAGGTGAGGCGCGCGGGAACGAGGCGATTGGTTTCCATCGCTGACTGAATCGGGTAATGGACGCGGTGAAAAACAGTGTCTATGAACTGCCGGGTACCGGCCTTTTTGCTTTCCACCCATCCGGCCGCGCCCGGACCAACGTGACAATCCACGCAGAGAACGTTGGCATGGGGTGAGTTCTGATGTGCGGTATATTCGGGTTTCATTACATGGCAGCTCTGTCCACAGAACTGGACGGTCTCCATGTGCTGTACGGCACGGTACGTGCCTTGGGTACCGATCACGATATTGATTACCGTGGTTGCGGCAAGAAAGATCGCCAGGGTACGCAGGTAAGTTTCTCGGTTGGGGGCTTCTTGCAAACCCTCCGCAATGCGCTTGCGAGCTATGAAGATGCCGAGTGCGATCAGGACCAGGCCCGCCACGAAGACAACTGGAATCAGGATGAAAACGATGATGCCGATGTATGGGTTGTTGGCATGCCCGCGAAGTTGAGTGGGCAGGGTGAACAACCAGGAGAAGCCGGCGGTTGTCACCAGCGCAACGCCGAGCAGACTCACCCAGTTGCTGGTTAGCAGCATGAGAACCGGACGTTTGGGATCTTCGCTAGTTGACATGGCCGGCAAGCAGTGCGCTTCCTCCTACCCCATTAATCTCCCGAAGACTTGCTGCATGTGGTATGCCAAATTGCTACGGTCTGGACAGAAATTGCAAACTCTTGCAACTCTAAGCCGGAGGGCGATTCGATTTCGAACGCGCCTGTTATCGACGGACGATCATCTGCCGGCATCCCGGCACCTAGCGCAAGACAGAGTCGAAAGGAGGGCAGTGAGATTCGGGGCCAACAGCGATGGGATAGCTTGCAGTGGGAACTTCGAGTGCCAACGAGACGGGCGCGAGAAAGATAGCGCCGATTGGGCGCGCCGCGACAGTGGACAAGTTGTGACTTGAGGACACTCGCCCGATTCGATTTTTCATCGCAATTCATAGGGCACTTGCGCGGGTCTCGCTACAACATGGCTCGGAACCGCTCTTCACATCGGATCAGGGTTAGCCTTCATCGCTGGTGGAGGGCTGGAAAGCGCAGGCACTTTCATCGATAGCACCGGGCAAGTAGCCTGGGTCAACACATGGTATGCGGTGCGCCACATGGGGGAACTTTCAATGGACCAGGCGCGCACACCCATCACGATGAGGTCGGCGCGGGTTTGCTCCGCGATATTCACAATACATTGCTCGGGATCGCCAAACTCCGCCCGCGCACTGACCATCTTCGCCGCCCCGGGATGCTCACCAAGAAATTCATCCAGCCAGCCTTTCACCTGTTCCACTGGATTGCTACCCGCGTCAACCTCGCCCTTCTGCGGCGGCAGAATGTGCAGCAAGAGCACCTCCCCATCCACAGCTCTCGCCAGAGATAAGCCATAACGCAAAGCATTCGTGGACTCCGGTGAAAGGTCGGTGGAAACAAGAAAATATTTGGATTCGGCCCCGAAATACTTCGACTTCTCCAGATTTGGCCCCACCGTGAATACCGGGCAAGGGGCCTCTCGAAAGGCCGATTCGGCTACTGAGCCCAGTACGAACTTGCCCAGCCCGGAACGGCCGTGAGTGCCGAGCACGAGGAGCCCGGCGTTCTTCTCGCGAATCGCATCGGCGATCGTCGGCCACACCGAGCCGACGGAAATCATGATATCGAGCGTGAGCCCGTCCAGCAGATGTTCATTATCCAGTTGCCCGTGTAGCTGCTCGGCATCCCACTTAGCACGGTCGACTGCGGCTGCCAGGCCGTCTGCGGTCATGCCGTAAATTGGAGCATTGACCACGTGGAGGAGAGACACCGTGGAGTAGCAGCGCCTGGCAATGCCCAAAGCATGGCGCAGGGCAATGGTTGATATTGGACAAAAATCCGTAGCTACGAGAATGTGCTTTTAAGAACAGCATCTGTCATCTGCTCAAGAACAGGTGCTACACGCCGCCTTTGGGTTGCGAAGGATCGGATAAAGCAGTTCCATCCGACAAATTTTTCGGTGTGATCTTCGCGGCCTTTTTGGCGAAGTCATCGGTGGCCTTCAGATTATCGCCGATCAGCCGTACCTTGCCTTCAATGTCCCTTTCCAGCAGGACCGCGCCATCTCCAGCTTTGAACTGACAGTGAATCGTGATGGATGTGGACCCAGCCACCGTGGTTACGTCACGCTCCAGTTGGCTACCTTCCTTGAAATTCGTTACGGTTGTATAGAGACTTAGCACATTCGAACTATGCGTGGCACCTCGGTCTCCATCCCGATACACCTTCCGGAACGCGCCTTGCTTCTGAAACTCCTCAACGAGGTTCTCGTAAAGGGCGACCTGGAACTCGGCGGGCAAAGCCACGTCCCCTAGTTGGATCATTTTTACCTCAATGGCAGGCGTGTCCTCTTTGGCAACCGGAGTCGACTGCGCGCCAAGAGGGGACACCACGGTCAGGGTGCCCAATGCCACAAGAAAGACTCCGAACAGCTGGTTAATCCTCTCCACCTTGCTTGCTCCTTTCAACGGGTTGCGGGTGTGCGCTTGAATCCGATGCGATTGGTGAGGGAATGCTGGTACGCGCACCCTGCGCGAGGAGTGCCTGCTTGACGGCTTCTGCGTCGCCCGGATGCATGGTAAAGATCGCACCACGAAGGGCGCCGTCCGAGTCGCGGTACTCAATGGTTATCGTGTCGAGCTTCGTCCGCATCAGGCTCAGTGCCCTCCCACCGCCGTAAGGCGCCAACATCGAAATTGTGCCGACGGGGCCGCGCAGGACGCGTTCGCTGTCGCGGCCGGTAACAACGTCGTCAATGCAAATCACAGAAACAGCGGTGCTTTCCTTTCCCGACTTAAAGCGTAGGGTTCCGTCGGTCACCTCAAGTCGGCCTTGGCTGTTGTCCTTCAGCCCCATGCCTAAGACCTGCACCGCATCCGTAGAGACCGCCGCTTGCTGGGCAATAGTCGGCGGTGTCAGCGATGCCGCGAATAGACAACCAATGATCATTGGCCTCCGCCACGACATTTGAAAACTCACTCAGGCCTCCCCTCCCGCCGGTCGGCGGGAGAAATCGTAGACTTCTCGATAGCGACTATGCTATTGCGCGTACTGGGCTTTCGTAATACCGAGCAAACGCAGCTTGTATTGCAGAGTCGTGCGCTTCATCCCCAGCCGTTCAGCCGCTCCGCCCTCGCCGGCTATCCGTCCTGAAGCATCCCGCATAGCGCCGATGATGGCCCTGCGCTGGGCTTCGTGGAACCTGCTGTCTGAAGCCAACATGCTGTGCGTCTGGGAGCGGGCCCGGAGTTCGGCCAGGGGCACCTGTAATTCTTCCCCGGGCGACAGGATGACGGCGCGTTCAATAAAATTCGCTAATTCCCTGATGTTGCCTTTCCAGGGATGGTCGATGAGGACTTCCATAACTTGACTGGAGACGTACTTAACTGGCCTCTGTAGTCGTTTTGCCAGCCTGGACACAAAATAGTCCACCAACAGCGGAATGTCCTCGCGCCGTTCACGAAGAGGCGGGATTTCAATCGGAAAAACATTGAAGCGATAGAAAAGGTCTTCGCGAAACTTCTCCACGCTAATCATCGCGGTAAGATCGCGATGGGTGGCGGCAATGATGCGCACATCGACGCTGATCGTGTTGGCGCTTCCCAGGCGTTCGAACTCCTGCTCCTGCACCGCGCGCAATAGCTTTGGCTGCAGTTCCAGGCTGATATCGCCAATTTCATCGAGGAAGAGCGTGCCCTGATCGGCGATTTCGAATCGTCCCTTCTTCTGCACCAGCGCGCCAGTGAATGCACCTTTCTCATGGCCGAACAGTTCGCTCTCCAGCAGTCCGGACGGAATGGCGGCACAGTTCATGCGAACGAAGTTGCGCCGGGACCGGGAACTCAAGTTGTGAATTGCACGCGCAACCAGTTCTTTGCCCGTACCCGTCTCGCCGTGCAACAGGACGGTGGCGTCCGTTGGCGCGACAATGCGGACCTGTTGCAGCACATTCCGAATGGCCCGGCTCTTTCCGATAGTCCCTTCGAAGCAGTAACGACTCATTTCTGATTCCTGAAATAGCCGCTCGTCTTCGATCCCCATTCCTTTAGGAAAGCCTGCTACTTCAAGCCCTTCCGCATCCGTGAAAGCAACGCCCGCGTGGCCCATATCATCCTCCTGGTTACCGATCGCTAGTGGTTAAGAAACATAGAAAGAAAAACAGTGCTACTTGACGTAAACCGATTCCTGGCTACCCTTCCAGTTGTACGTCTGCCAATCTCAACCGATTGCGGATCTCCATCAGCGCAGCCGTCAGGAAGTGGTCTATCTGACACGCGATGTCGTCTTTCTGGGAGTTTGGCATCGTGAAATATTCTCCATCCGGGATGCGCACGATAATGTCTTTCGCGTATAACTTTGCCATACTGTTACCTCCATTAATCCTTACAGGCTTACGCCAAGTCCGTGTGCCGACACGCAGTCAAACTGGTTGGCGGTAAAAAGCTCGAATGCTTCTAAGGCAACATCCTCTTCTAGGAGGTTGCTTGAGCTGGCGAGTTCGAAACAGTGATGAGCCGAGTCTTGAAAATTCTCTATCTCCGGCATGACGCCCCCTTTTCCGTACTTCCATCGTGGGTGTACTTTCGCCACCATGCACGCATTAAACCTCAGGTGTGCTCTCGCCCGAAACCCCAGATCGATTCGTTGGTGAGACTTAATGGAGGTATCTCAAGCCGCCGTCTGAGGCGAAGGCGTGGCCTCGTTTGGAGGGGCGAAGTTAACTCTTTCGGGTGGGTATCTCGAGGCGTCTCCAGCCGTAGAGGCGGGCATCGACCGACCAGACGCCGGGGCCAATCATCGCCAGGCCGATGCCGAAGACGGCCTGTAGGACGTGGAGCCGTAGGTCCTGAGGCAACAACAAGACAATCCATAGCTCAGTAAGGGCCACAAGCGCCCCAACGATGGGTGTCCACAAGCCAATGAGGAGGAACATTCCCACGATAGCGGCGAGGATGTTAGCAATGGCCGCTGTGATCGACTCATGCAGCACTGCCCCAATAGCACCCAAAATCAAGGCGCCGCCTAGAAACAGCCTCAGAATCAAGAGCCCAGCCCCCGGCAGACCGTCCGCGAACGTTGAGAAGAGACGACGCACAACATCTGATAATACGGAGTTCGCGGCGGAGCCCGAAAGCCCAAAAAGATCGTTATTAGTCCCCCTTTTGGGGGATTAGAGCTCAACCATGCCGCGTGCAACGCCAATCATCGCAGCATGAGTGCGGTCTTTGGCGCGCAACTTGGAAAGGATATTACGGACTTGTCCCTTGACCGTCTCTTCGCTGACGGAAAGTTGCGCCGCAATCTCCTTATTGGCTTTACCCTGCGCGACGAGGCGAAGCACTCGCAGCTCGGCGGGCGTCAACGGGTCATCGGTAGCATGTTCCGCGATTTCGACGGAAGCCTCCGCCGACAGCGCCTTTCTGCCCGCATGGACAGCGCGAATGGCTCCCATGAGTTCCTCGTTCAGGGAGCTCTTCAACAGGTAACCTCGGGCACCGGCCTTTAGCGCCCGCATAATTTGCACGTCGCCTTTGTCGGTGGTCAAAACAAGAATTCGTGCATCGGGAAATTCATTACGAATCGCGATCAGTGCATCGAGTCCGCCCATCTCCGGCATTTGCAGGTCCATCAGTGTGATGTCGGGACGATGCGCGCGAAACTGCTGAATCGCCTCCCGTCCATTCGCTGCTTCGGCAACTAGAGTCATGTCCGATTCCAGCTCGATCTGCCGAACGATTCCTTCGCGGACGAGCGGGTGATCATCCACCACGAGAATGCGAATTGAGACTGGATCCGCGCTCATGACTCGATCTTAGTCTCCTGAACGTCGCTTCCTTTCCTGGAGAATCGTTGCGACCACCAGGAACTTCGGGGCGCTGCCGCATAAGCGTTGGCGGCAGGAATCGTTAGCTCGACCTCGGTGCCGGTCTCGAGCTCACTCCAGACTGCCAGCTTCCCGCCTACTACTTCGGCGCGTTCGCGCATGCCGGGTAGGCCGTAATGTCCCCCGCGCCCTCCACTCAGAACCGTTGGATCAATGCCTTTACCGTCGTCACGGACTCGAATCCTGAATTGCTTGTCGCCATAGCGGATTTCCGCTTCGATCCGGCTGGCGTTCGCATGCCGGAAGGCGTTGCGCAGGGCCTCAGCCGCTACCCGGTAAACCTCGTCCCGCAGCAGCGGCCGCAACTCCCGTGGACCGCCCTCCACTCGCATTTCAAAGCAGGGTGAGGGCCGGCTCGGGTCATTGGCCGCGAGCGCTTGTCCAATATTCTGTATGGCGCGCACCAGATCATTGGTTTCGATGGTTGACAGGCGCAGTGCCTGCACGGCATCACGGCCCTCGGTAATCGCCTCCCCGGCCTGATCCATGGCCTCGCGAAGCTCTTTCTTCGCTTCCTGGGCGCGGTCAGGAAGAAGCCTGTCGACCACCCCAAACCTGAGCAGCAAGGCGTGGAAACTTTGCAGCAAAGTGTCGTGAAGCTCGCGCGCAATGCGGGTGCGCTCGCTCACTCGCGCCTCCAGTGTCATCTCGAACTGATGCTGCAACTGCCGCGTACGCCACTTGTGCGCTGCCCACAATAGCGTGACGAGAAACATGGCGCAAAGTGCAAGGAACCAGTTCGTCTGGTACCACGCCGGAGCAATGGAAAAGTCCAATGTATCGCCGGTCTCATTCCACACTCCGCTGTTGTTCGCTGCGAGCAAGCGAAATCGGTACGGTTTCGGCGCAAGGTTGGTGTACTGCACCTCGCGGTCGTTGCTGACCTCCCGCCAATCGCTATCGACTCCTTCCAGCTTGTAGCGAAAGCGCACCTTCTCCGGCGCCACCATGCTGACCGCGGTGTAATCAATGGACAGGTTGCGAACGTGCGGTGGCAGGCGCAAGCCGTTCGTAGGGCCGTAGCTCTTGTCATCGGCGGTGACCTGCTCGATGTGTACCGGCGGCGGCAACGGGTTGTAAGCAAGATGACGGGGATTTACGATCTGGATGCCTTCTCCCGTGACGAACCACAGCTTGCCATCGGTGGACCTGGCGACGGGCGGACCGTAGCTGCTCGCCGAAACCGCGCGCAGCCTCACGCCATCGGCGGCATCCAAGACCGAAGTTGCGACTCGATACTGAGGGTCGGCGATCCATGCCCGCAGTTCGCTGGGCGCGATGCGCACCAGTCCGCACGCCGTGTATAACCACAACGAACCGTCGCTGTCTTCGATCGCCCAATGAATCATGTCGCAGGGCAAGCCATTTCTGCTGGCCAGGGTGGTGATGCGACCATCTTTGATTCGGCTGAGGCCACCCTCGTCGGTTGCGGCCCACAACGCGCCGTCGCGGCCGAGGCGAAGACCGGCGATACGGCCCTTACCCAGACCGTCGCCGGCGGTGTACGAGGCCCGCGCGCGTCCATCTTTGAAATACAACACGGCTCCGTCTTTCCAGAACGAAATCCATACTCCACCCTGGTCCGCGACCAGGTCCTTGGCCTGCTCGTCGTGTCCCAGCGCGGGCCAAGGGAAATGTTCGACTAAACGTCCGTCGCGCAGGTGGGAGAGGCCCTTGTTTCCTGCCAGCCACAGGTTGTCCCGCTCGTCACCGGTAATGGAATACACCTCTTCGCTGGGCACAGTATTGCGCAGAGCAACGAACCGCTGGCCGTCGAAATAGGCCAGCTCGTGTCCTGCGAACACCCACAGCCGTCCCCGGTCATCCTGATAGAGGGCCTCGATACGATCGTCCGGCAGGCCACTGGCCTTTCGATAATTGAAAATTTGGCCGTTCCACCACCGTGTCAGGCCCTCGTGCGTGCCAATCCAAACGCTCCCATCGGTGTCGGCGAGCACGGAAGCAACGGCATCACTGGCCAGACCCTGTTTGAAGGACACAGTCGTGACGGCATACTCACTGAACCGGTCGAGCCCACCCGTCGTGGAGACCCAGACGTTGCCTTCCCGGTCTTCGAACAGGCTGAGCACGACGTCGCCCGAAAGGCCGTCTGACTTAACAAATGCATCGCTCCGGCCGTGGCCCACATGGATGAGCCCATGCTCAACGGTTCCAATCCAGAGACCTCCGTCGCGGTCCCGGAGGAGCTCATTGGCATTGACGTCAGGGTCGGGGAGCGGTCGATTTGAATCTGATCCGGGAATGGAATATGCCTTCAGTTTCTCGCCCGCCAGTTGCAAGAGCCCGCCGCCGTAAATGGCTAACAAGGTTCGTCCGTTCTCCGAGTCAGCCATGGCACTGATGTCCCGTGACTCGGTCGATCGACGTTGTGGAGCTCCGGGCTTCCATTGCCAGAGGCCCGATTCGGCAGACACCCAGAGAGTGCTGGCGGGGTCTTCATACACAGCCGTAACGAATCTGCCCAGCACGCCATCGTCACCAAAGCACTGGGTTATGCCGCCTCGCATCGCGCACAGCCGGGCAAATCGGCTTTCACTGCTGCGCGTGGCGGCCCAGACCGTTCCCTCATGGTCTTCGATCAGCGATTGCACCTTTCGTCGATCGAATTCGGGATGCCGGATCAACCGGGTGCCATCCCAGGTTACAAGGCCCTCGAAGGTGGCAATCCAAAGAGTGCCGTCGCGCGCGCCTAGGAGCTTGAAGACGAACCTGTCAGGCAGTTGCTGCCCCGGCGGCGGCTGCCATGGGACAGCGCGAACCCCATCGAATCGGAACAGGCCGAATTCCCCTCCGAGCCAGAAATACCCATCCGACGTTTGCGCGACCGCGAAGATGTTGCCCACAGAGAACCCGTTCCCGAACGTCCAAGCCGTATGCCTAAACTGACTGATTTCGAGCGACGGATCGAGAGCGGAAGCGCAAGCACACCACACCAGCAGGACGCCAAACAGGATGCCCGCTTTTCCCCACATCTTCCGCATGCCACCAATCTTAGAACAGCGTTCTAACGCAATTACCCTCGACCTCAACGTTGATTGCCATGCCAATGGTGAAAGCTAATCTTCGTTGCAAAGAAGGCCGACATTACGCCCTGGCCCACTCGCCGCCATGATGCTGTCGATACGGCGTCATGCGTCGAGTACTCAGGGGTTACCTAACCGGAATTTGTCGTCAATTGGAACCACGGGGAAACCTAAAGCGATCCAGGCCTGCAAACCACCGGCAAGGGGACGAACATGCTTGACGCCCTTCTGCAGCAGCAAACGCGCGACGCGCGCACTGGTAAATTCAGCCGGGCAAGAGCAATAGAGGACGACATCATGGGCACGCCACTCCGGCGGGACGTCGACATCTCGATACTGTACCAGCCTGCGGCCATCAATCCGGACTGCGCCGGGGATGCTTACGGTGGCAGTAGGGTGATGGAGCACGCAGCCCTCCACGTCTACAATGAAGACCTTGTCTCCCCGATCAAGTTTCTGCTTCAGCTCCAGGGGCGTGATTCTTGCCAGGCGAAGCTCCTGGATCAGCCCATACCATTGGACCAGCCGGCGACCAATCAATACTGCGAAGAAGACAGCAACCGCAGCGGCGAGCACCACACCCAACCGCTCGGCGAAATCAAGTCCCTTGTCCAGTTGCGAGTGGAAGACGTAACCGAGCCCGGCATACGTCGCCGCCCAGACTGCTGCCCCACCCATGTCAAAGGGTAGGAAACGTAAGGGGCTAATACCCGACATACCGGCGAGCGGAGGTGCAATGGCATCAAGCCCGATAAAGAGCTTCGAGATGAGGAGGACCTTCGCGCCGTATCGCGCAGACCGCCGCTCGATGTTGATGAAGTTGGCATCCGACATCGCGGAGAAGCGCTGAATGAAATGTATGACGTCGTCTCCATGCAACCGACCTTCTTCGTACCAAATTGAGTCTGCGAGCACGCAAGCAACCGCGCTTACAAAAATAATCAGGGAAATGCTGAGGTAGCCATTGCCCGCGAGCGCGCCTGCGGCAATGAGGAACAAAATGGCGGGCACGGGCAGGCAAACCTGGCGTGCGAAAACACAGACGAACAGCAGAGAATAGCTGTGTCTCTCAAGATGGTGGACGATTTCATCCATTTAACCCGCCTGGAAGACTGCGAGACGAACCGGGAAGCAGGTTCATTGCGCAGGAGCTTCGACTCCCGTTGCCGCATCAAGCCCGCACGTCGCTTCCCACCAGACGCGTGACCAGCGCAAACAAAAGACTCACCGAAATTCCGCACATCAGGACGCCCACCATGCTCTCCAAAGGACCCAGCAGCTGCCATTGCTGCGGGAGCAGGACATCACCGTATCCCACCGTCGCGTAGGTACTTCCTGAGAAGTAAACCGCCCGCTCCCAGGATTGAAAGCACAAGTAGCGGAAGAAGCCAGCCCAGAGGAGAATGACCATTCCGTGCACGAGAATCACGGCAATCGTGGTTTGCATCACCAGGAGGGCGCTTCAAACAAACTACCCTTGTGAATCTCTTTGGCCGTGACCTGCCGCAACCAGGTAATGAGGGTAGCGACCCCGACGCATTGCACAGAAAGCGTGAGCAATACAAGTATGACTGAGACAACTATCTCATGGATCATAACTACCTCCCGGGTGCGAGTCGCGAAGCTGTATGGCCGCGTGATCAAGCGCCGTATTACTCAGGTGTGCGGCCCATCGCGTGTACGATTTCATCGTGGGCCTGCGTGTAATCAAGCTGAGATTGCAGGAGGAGTGTCTTGGCGTCATATTCCTGGGCGATCCCCAGGTCGGCCTGTGAGCTGAGGGCTGCCCCATGTTCGAGTTCCTGTCGTAGTACGCGACTCGATTCGGTGCGCAGCGCCAGCAACTCCTGCGATACCTTGAGCATCTGCTGAGTCCGTTCCAGCTTGTTGTAAGCCGTCTGCACCGCGAGCTCGACCTCGTCGCTGAGTCGTGCGAGGTTCTCTTTCGCCTGGGCCAACTGGGCCTCACGTTCGTGGAGCACGGCGCGCTTGCGTCCGGCATCAAAAAGATCGTAGTCGAAATGAACCCCGAAAGTGCCGAAATTCCGGGCAAGGAACGGAACGTTCTTCTGGTAGCTGTAGCGCGCGAAAGCATACGTGTCCGGCACCCTGATATCGACTTTTGCGAGGTGGACGGCCGCCTCTGCTTTCTCTACCTCGTGGCGGGCCGCCGTGATTTCCGGATGCGCCTCCAGCGCCAGCTTGACGCAGGTCTCGCGTTCACACTCCGGCGGGAAGTCCTCGGCATTCGGATCGAGATCCAGCGGCGTGGTAAGCGGCAGACCCATGGCATCGTTGAGCTGTAGCTTCAAATCGGACAGCTGTAAATCGGTGGTCAGCAATTCCTGTTTCGCCTGCAAAAGTTGCGCGCGGCTCTCGATCAGTTCCTGCTCCAGCGTGCTGCCGAATTTCACCTGCTCCACGCGTTCGCTTTGCAGGTCCTGCGACGCTTTGATCCTCGCTTCCGTCGCACTGCGGTGAACTTCCGCGATCAGGATCTTGTAATAGAGTTCGTGAACTTTCAGCGCCACATCGTTCTCGGTTTGCTGCGCGGTGTTGCGCGAGGCCTTGAGTTCGGCTTGTGCCATGTCATTGACCGGCCGGATCTTCAGCAGAGTGGTCAACGGCTGGGTCAGTTGCGTGCCGCTGGTCACCAGATTGGTGCCGCCCTGGTTGATGATGGTGTTCGCGGGAGGGACTCCCACGCCCAGGCTCCCGGCATAAATCTCGATCAGTTGGGTGTCCGTCAAGTGGGCAAAGCTGCTGTCATTCCTTATGGAAGGAAAATAGGCGCTCTTGGCGACTTCTTTCGCCTGCGCCTTCTCTTCGACCTTGAACTGGTTGATGCGGACCAGGTGGTTGTGTCCGAGAGCAAGCTGAACAGCCTCATGCAACGTGATATGTCGCAGTGCCGCACCGCCGGTTGGCTCGCCGGCGTAAGCCAGGCTGCTGCCCAGCCACAATGCCAGCAGCAGAAACTGAAATCGTTTTGTCATGGTTTCGCCTCCTTCGACGTTGCGTCCCGCGCAACATGTCCCTTGTTTATCCACATCTCGTGCTTTTCCATTCCGCCCAGCTTGCTGTAGCGCTCGCAGGGATCGCCTTGAAATGCAGCTAAATCTCCGTAGAACATTGGCGATTTGCGCAGCAACGCAACGAAAAGAAGGGCGCACGCACACTCCCAGGCGAGCAGGTAATTTCCGTCGACAATTGCCAGCGAATAAGCTTGAAGCCGTGTACGCATGCCGATCAGGTCAACCGCGCGCGAGGCTGCCGCGGGCAGGCCTGGCGACTTGGCAAAGACTCCTGCCGTCATGGCATGAATATTCCAGTCGGTAATCCAATTCCCGCGGCTGGCATGCATCCCCAGGAGAAGGTTCGAGTGCAGCTTTTCGCGTTCGGCAACAAAATGGGCAACGAATATGGCCGATGCCGTACCACCGAACAGCCGGATGGTGTGAAAGTAGGCGGAGAAAGTCAGGATGCGCTGCGGCTTCGACAGGCCGCCGGTGAATACGCCCTGGAGGATGATGCATCCGACCAGTCCTATCAGAGCAAAACCCTGTCCGATGCCGTTGAGCAGTTCGGTGCGATAGTAGTTCGCAGCCGCCCAGCCACTGTCGTACTGCGCATTCAAGAGAGCTGCCGCGGCGGTGCAGGTCAAGCCCGCCGCGAAGATGAGGCGGGGATCCACGTTGCGAAACAGCAGAAACCCGGCGACAAGCGCAATCGGCAACAGGGGAATGGCGCTCCAGATGATGGCCGGGCCGATTTGATCGGCCTCGAAGCCGCGGATCGCCAGCGACGTCGGGATCAGGATTATGGTTCCGACCAGAGAAAAGCGGAACCAGAAGAGCAATGCACCCAAGAGAACAGTATTTCGGTCCCACAGATAGGGCACAGCGACCAGCGGATTGGGATTCCTGAGCCTTTGGATGATCGCGCACGCAACCAGGAAAGCGCCGGACCAGAACAACGCGTTGTAAACACCGGAACGCCACCAGTCGAGCCTTTGGCCTTGTTCGAAGGCGGCGAGCATGAGAGCGAGTCCCGCGCCGGCATATAGCACACCGGCGAAGCTCGGTGCCGGTCCCGATCGCTTGGGCGGCGCTGATTTGGGTATTCCATAGAAGATGCAGAGCATCATCACAGGGGTGATCACTGCTGAATTCCAGAACATCCAATGCCAGGAAAGATGGCTTCGATACCAGCCATACAGAGAGGGCGCAATGTTTACCGCTCCATCGATAAAGGTCGCGTACAGTGCCATGGTGAAAGGGAGAAATCGAAGTGGAATATTGCGCAGCGCGAAGGTGAGGGTAAGCGGATAGAATGTCCCGGAGGTCAGCCCGGCCAGCAGCGCCAGCGCAATCACCAGGCTGTAGGCATGCACAAGAGGCAGGAAGATGAGCAGCACGGTAAACACGGCGGCGGCTATGAGCAAAACGCGGCGGGGTCCCAGCAGAGCCCCGACATACACGATGAATGGACCAATAAACATCAGGCCCATGTCGAAGGCGGTGCCGATCCATGCGCTGTCGTCGAAGCCAAACCCCTGGTGGCCGCGGTAATCGGCCATACCGAGACTGATCATGCGACTGGTGAGGGTTACGGTTCCGGCGCCGATTAAAACGCCGATGATCCCGAGCAGAGGGCTCTGCGACAGTTCGGACGGGATCATCGAAGCGGCAAACTCGGCCTCCTCGAGCGGCGCAGATACTGGGAGTGCGGCGGTTGGGCTCGACATCATATCCCTGCCTAGTGCCTCGTTCGGACGGTTGCGACTACCGACAGTCCTGGGCGCAACCTGCCGGCAAGCTCGGTATCATCCAGTCCAATTTTGACGGGAATCCGCTGGACTACTTTGGTGTAATTGCCGGTGGCGTTATCCGGCGGCAGCAGCGCAAACTGCGAGCCGCTGGCGGGGGCGATTTCGAGGACTTTGCCGTGGATCACCTGCCCAGGGTATTCATCAATCCGAATTTCGGCAGGATCGCCGACCTTTACGTTGGTGAGCTGAGTCTCTTTGTAGTTCGCCTGTACCCAGCGCGTACGATCGACAAACGGAATCACCTGCGTGCCCGGCGAGACCAATTGCCCGGGGCGCACCTGGCGCTCCCCTACGCTGCCATCGCCGGGTGCGGAGATCTTGGTATAGCCAAGGTTCACCTGCGCCACTACCAGATTGGCTTCCCGGGCGCGCTCATCGGCGAGGAGTTGCATTTCCTGCGACTCCAGGACGATCTTTTGGCGACGTTCTGCTTCTGCTGCCAGTTCGTTGCTGCGCAACAATGTACGCGCCTGCTCCAGATCGGCTTCCCGGCTGGCAAGCTGGGCCGCGAGGCGCTCTTCGTCGGCCACCGCTTGTTCGAGCCTCTGTTGCGTCGTGGAATGGGTCTGATAGAGGGCTTCCTGGCGCTTGCGTTCGGAGCGGGCACGCACCAGTTCGGCTTGCACCGCCTCCTTGCCGGCTTGCGCAGCCGCGATCTGTGCTTTGGCCTGATCGATTCCGGCCAGTGCCCGTTGAATGCGAGCGTCTTGTAATTCGCGCTGGCGCAGATTGTTCTCGATCGCGGCTTTCGCAGCTTCTACCGCCGCATTTGCCTGCGCGACCTGGGCCTGGTAGTCGCTGTCCTCCAATTGCACCAGAAGGTCGCCCTTGTGTACTTGTTGATAGTCGGAGACAAGTACGCTTTGCACGATTCCCGCAACCTTCGTGCTGAGCGGCGTGACATCACCGCGGACATAAGCGTCATCGGTAACTTGCTCGGCATGGCCGCCCTCCCAGGTGTTCCAGTTCCGCGTCATGGTAACGATGATGACGAGCGCCAACAGGAGCACCAGCACGGGAGTCAGGTACTTCAGCCATCCGGACGAAGGCTTTTGAGCAGATGGTCCTTCTTCGGCCGGTGGTTTCGGCGGTTGAACCGGCCCAGGCGCGTGAGCCGGCGTCGCGGAGGATACGGGAACGGTCGACATTTTCAAGCTCCTGTAGGGTAGTGTTTCAGCATGTTAACTCTGGATTGACGCTTGTGGAACTATGTCCGCCAAGGCTTCAATCGGCAACCGGCCCACCCATTCGGGCGGGTCGAGAATTGCGTTCAGTCACCCGATACTGCCTCCAGTGATCGCGCGTACCAAGTGCCGTATTCCACTGATGCCCAAGCCTGCAACAGGCCAACGGGGAGCATGCTGAGCAGCACCATCAGTGCCAGCCCACCGTTGATACACCAGAAGGCGATGGACAAGGGACGGTCCCGCCACTTCAGCCCGGGGCGCAGCGCGCGCAAGCAGAACAGCGTGAGCCCCAGGCCCAACATGCCGTACACGCCGAACAACGCGGTATGTCCATGCAGTGGGGTCAGATTGAGTCCCTGAACGTCGTACAAGGAAATGTGCGGATTGATCAGGAAGCCGAACAAGCCAGCGCCTACGAAGTTCCAGAACGCGACGGCGACAAAGAAGTATACCGGCCATTTGTATGCGCTGATCCAGGCCGCCTGTGCCGACTCGCGCGACAGGCGAATATTCTCCCAGGCCTCAAAGCCCACCAGCACCAGAGGTACGACTTCGAGCGCGCTGAAAACCGCTCCGAATGCCAGGACGGCGTTAGGGGTTCCGCTGAAGTACAGATGATGAAAGGTGCCGATGATACCTCCGGAGAGATAAATCACCGTCGAGAATAGGACCGCCCGTGTTCCTGTGGAGATCGACAAAAGCTTCAACCGCGTGAAGAGGAAGGCAATGACGGCGGTAGCGAAGACCTCGAAGAAGCCTTCCACCCAGAGGTGTACCACCCACCAGCGCCAGTACTCAGCGGTGGTCAGCGAGCTGTGTTCGCCGTACATCAGTCCGGCTGCGTAAAACACCGGAATCGCGATACTGGAAAGCAGGAAGAGCGTCAACAAAGAGTGATTCTCGTCGTGACGGGCTAACGCAGGCTTAAGCCCGCGGTACATAAGCCATAGCCAGAACACGAGCCCGACAAAAAGCAGGATTTGCCAAACGCGGCCGAGATCAACGTACTCGTAGCCCTGTGCCCCGAACCAGAACCAAAGATTACCGGGTTTCTGTTGGATTCCCAACCACTCGCCCGCGAGAGAGCCGACCACCACCGCCACAAGCGCTACGAATAGCGCATTGACCCCGAGGCACTGGCCTTTCGGCTCGAAGTCGCTCACGGCGGGCGCTATGTAAAGTCCCGTGGCGAGCCACGAGGTTGCGATCCAGAGGATACCCAATTGCAGATGCCAGGTTCGGGCAATGGAGTAGGGCAGCCACTTCGCCAGCGGAATGCCATAGAACCCGCCGCCTTCAACACTGTAGTGCGCCACGATGCCGCCCAACGCTACCTGCACCACCCACATTGCAACCACCACGAAGAAGTACTTGACCGTGGCTTTTTGCGATGGGGTAGGGCGAAATCCGAGGAGGGGATCGCTTCGCGGGATGTCGCCTGTTGCCGGGTTCTGCTCCTGCGAAGCGAAGTACCAGATCATTCCTCCGATCCCCGCCAGCAGTAGCACAAAACTGATGATGCTCCACATGACGGCAGCACCTGTGATGCGATTACTGATGAGCTCTTCGTGCGGCCAGTTCTGGGTGTACGTAACATCCTGTCCCGGACGGTTGGTGCTTGCCGCCCATGCAGTCCAGAAGAAGAAAGCCGCCATCTCGCGCTGCTTGCTGGGGTCGCTCAGTGCGCCGGCGGGGATGGCAGATTCGTTGCGGCCTTTGCCATAAACATCGGCATAGTAAGCGGCCAGTTCCGTGAAGGCGGCGGCTCGGTCATTGTCGAGCATGAGCCTGCCGGTAGCGGGATCATACGTGTTCTTGCGGGTGAGGTCGGTAAGGCGGCTCTGGAGGGCGGCGCGGGTATCAGCGGGAGCGGCGTAGAAGCTCGCGAAGCCCTGCTGTCTTGCCCAGGCATCGAGCACGATTACGGATTGCCGATGGAGATAGTCGGCGCTCCAGTCCGGCGCGACGTAGGCGCCGTGTCCCCAGATGGTTCCAATCTCCTGACCGCCGGTCGATTGCCAGACGCTTTGGCCGTCGCGAATCGTCTTACCCTTAAACAGCAGCTGCCCATCTCCGGTCACGACCTGATGGGGGATTGGCGGCGCATTGTTAATCGCCTTGTATCCTACAACCCCAAGGACCGTAAAGGAGATCCCCATAACCAAACCCAGCGCGATCCATAACTTCTTGTATTGCATGAAATTCCTCTCCAAAGGCGCACGGATGCAACCGTGCCGTGAAAATCTCAACTTGCTCAGAGGCTTGGCCGCGAGCGCCACCCCAGTCTGCCTCTGAATAGCAATTCCGAGTCCAAACCTCCCTCGGTGCGTTCGCAGCTCCCGCAGGAGCTATGTCACTAAACTGAGTCACTACTTCCAGGTTTGGCGCGCCTAGCGGTGAGAGTGTTGCTCGCTTGTGTATGCCTTTTGGAGGTCGCTTCTTTAGCGCGCAGAGGAGCCCGATCGCTGAATCTTTTCAAAATTCAGTCGTGCGTGTCGGATGGAGTGCACCCATTCATGCCGCGCTGCCGCGAGTGCCAAAGCAACTGACATGCCCACTCGAGGCCATGGTGAGTGGGAGCTCTTTCTCTCTGCGGGTATGCCACACCGCAACCGCCCAGTAACCGGCACTGCTGAGGAATCAACAACGCCCCGGAAAGTGCGGCTGTTCTTCCGCAGTCAGCGCGTGCTGTCGTTTACGGCAAGATGAAAGGGAAGCAGGAGAGTGCGCCAGCCTCGCGCCACCCAGCACACCGAATCACACAGGGCCAACAAGGTCTAATCGAGGTCCGCGGCCAACGATGCGAGTTCAAATCGCCATTGTCATTCACGACTTCACGCCGGCTGCTTTGGATTGGTCCTCTTCCCCGAAAGAGCGGAATAAAGGCCACAAGCGCCGCGGCGATTTCGCGTACGCGAGTTTGCCAGGGATGGTCAGGTCCAATTCTGTGCCGGCATCGAGCTTGCTCCGGATTTCCAGTTTCCCGCCGATAACGTTGGCGCGCTCGCGCATCCCAGGAATGCCGAAGTGACCTTCGCGGCCACCGGCCGCGAGCGCTGTCGGGTCAATGCCCCTGCCGTCGTCCCGAATGAGCAGTCGGAACCTCTCCTTGTCATAGTGGATTTCAACTTCGACATTTTTCGCCTGCGCGTGGCGAAACGCATTCCGTAGCGCTTCAGCAGCGAGCTTGTAGATATCGTCGCGAAGAATCGGGTGCAGGTCCCGCGGCTCGCCCTCGACCGCGACACGGAACTCAGGATGCTGGTCGCTGGACCCAGCCACAAGATCCTCTTTGAGAGTACGCAGCGCCAGCGCAAGAGCGTTGGTTTGCACCGTGGAATCACGCAAGCCCTTCACCGTGTCCCGGCCTTCGGTGATCGCCTCGGCAGCTTGTTCAATCGTGCTGTCCAATTTCCTCTTGGGTTCGCCTTCCGGGAGCAAGTAGGAAACGGTTTGCAGGTGCAGCAGCACGGCGTGGAAGCTTTGCAACAGTGTGTCGTGAAGCTCGCGCGCAATGCGGGTGCGCTCGCTCACTCGCGCCTCCAGTGTCACCTCGAACTGATGCCGCAACTGCCGCGTACGCCACTTGTGCGCTGCCCACAATAGGGCGACGAGAAACATGGCGCAAAGTGCACGGAACCAATTCGTCTGGTAATAGGCGGGAGCAATGGAGAAGTCCAGCGTATCGCCCTGATTGTTCCACACGCCGCTGTTGTTGCTCGCGATCACGCGAAAACGGTAATTCCCGTGCGCAAGATTCGTGTAGTGCGCATGGCGCGGGTTGACGGGCACTCTCCAGTCGTTATCCTGGCCCTCGAGCTTGACGCGGAACTGCATTTTCTCAGATCCGGCGAAGCTTAGAGCGACATAGTAGATGTCGAGATCGCGAGTTCGGGCTGGCAAACGAAAGCTCGCAGCCGGCGGGCCCTGCAAGTTTTGCCAGTATGTTTTGTCATCGGCAACAATTTGCTCAATATGTACTGGGGGCGGGAGCTTGTTGAAAGCAAGATGACGGGGATCGATCATTTGGATGCTGTCCACGGTGTTAAACCACAGCCTGCCATCAGTGGACTTCGCAATCGAAGGGCTGTAATAGGACGGCGCCGTTTCGCGAACAACGACCCCATCTGTGGCATTCCAAACGCTGGTTTGAATCGTGCGATTGGGGTCAGCGGTCCACGCGTCCAGCTCGCTGCGCGAGATGCGCACCAGGCCGCAAGCCGTGTATAACCAGACCGAACGATCGTTATCCTCTATGGACCAGAGCACGGTGTCACAGGGCAAACCATTCCTGGTAGTGAGATTAGCAATGTGGCTATCCTTGATCCGGCTTAGCCCGGTGTAGTGGGTTGCGGCCCAGAGCGCACCATCGTGATCGAGTCGAATGTCGACCACTTCCAGTTCGCGTTCGCCAAGCCCGTTGGGCGATGTGTATGACTCTTGCACCCGACCATCCTTGAAAAACAAGACGCTCCGTTCAATCCAGAAAGCAAGCCAAATTCCGCCTCTATCGGCGACTATGACCTTAGCTTGTTGGTGATGTCCCATGGCTGACCACGGGAAGGTTTCGACCAATCGGCCATCTCGCAAGTGCGAGAGCCCCTTGTTCCCGCAAAGCCAGATATTGTCTTGCTCGTCGCCTGCTATCGAATAGATTTCATCGCTGGGCAAGCCGGCTACGCGCACAAACTTGCCATCTTCAAAAAATCCGAGTCCGTGCGCAGGAAACGAGGCCCAGAGACGCCCGCGACTATCCTCATAAAGAGATTGCACAAAGTCATCCGGCAGCCCATTCGCCTTGCGGTAGATTGTGGTTTGTCCATTTTTTAACCTGCTCAGACCATCGCGGGTCGCAATCCACATGCTCCCGTCTTTCCCTGCCACTAAAGACTCAGCCGAGTCGCTCGACAAACCTTGTTTGGTAGAGATCGAAGTAACCGGGAGCTCCCGAAACCGGTCCAGTCCTCGCGTGCTGCCGTACCAGATGTTTCCTTCACGGTCCTCGAAAAGACTGCAGCTGATATCTCCGGAAAGTCCGTCCGATTTTGTAAAGACGTCAGTCCTGCCGTTATGTACATGGATCAGCCCGTGTTGATGCGTTCCAATCCAGAGTCCCCCATCACGGTCCCGCAGCAGCTTGTTCGAATCTACTTCGCGGTCCGGAAGCAGGGCATTTCGATTTGTTGCGCTGTGGATAGGGAATGAATCTAGTTTGTCTGCAACGAGCTGCCTAAGTCCAGCCCCACTGATGCCAAATACCAGGTGCCCGTCGGCGGAGGCCACCATGTCTCCAACTCGCACTCCCCGTGTCGGATACCGCTTCGGAGAACCGGGGTTCCAGCGCCAGAATCCGGACTCTGCACCGACCCAGAGAGTGCCCGAGCTATCCTCGGCGAGACTCCAGACAAACGAGCCAAAGGCGCCATCGTTCAAATAGCACTGAACTGTGCCGTTTCGGATCGCGCAGACTTGGCCTTTGGGAGAACCTGGTGTCTCATACTGTATGCCTGCCCAGACCGTGCCCTGGTGATCTTCCAGCAGAGATGTCACGAAGCGATGGCCGATCTCCGGGTATTGGGTTAGCTTGTGGCCATCCCAACTGGCAAGACCTGCAAAGGTGCCAATCCAGAGAGTGCCCTCGCGGGACACGAGCAGAGCGTAGGGCTTTTGGGGGAGCTGCTGCCCTGCGGGAGGCTGCCAGGGAACAGCGTGAAGCCCATCGAAGCGAAACAAGCCAAATTCGCTGCCCAGCCAAAGATATCCATCAGGCGTTTGGGCCATCGCGAATATCGAACCCACGGAAAAACTGTCCGGGGCAGTCCAAGCAGTGTGCCCGTACTGGCTCACCTCCAGCGATGGATCCAGCGCAAGAACGAATTGGGAGGCGATCAACAACGTGATCGTGCAAATCGTAACCAGCGCCAGCGCTTTCATTTTGCGACCTCGCGCGGCCCTTCACCTAAAGCGCCGAGAACAGAAGAATCAAGCATAGATCGCCTTGGCGGACTAATTTAGCACTGCCCGTGGCGGCTGTCAGCGATTCCAGGTGGTCGGCTGCGTGAGACACTGAATTCGTTTCCGTCGAATGTATTTTGGCATGCGACTGCCGAAGAAGGGAAGGAGTGATCATCCCGTCGATCGCACTTTCTATCCGAGCATCTGCTGTTGGATCGCTTGGGCCTAAGTAACGATCCATTTTGACGAGAAGTCGCCAAACCACAGAAAACCGTCGGAGCTCTGCGCAATCGTATGCATGCCGGCGGGCGCAGAGCCGTCCTCGATCCGCCACGACTTATGTATGTACTGGGTGATGTGTTTGTTCGGATCGAGGGCGTGAAGCGCGCGAGGGAGTAGCAGGACACTGGTAAGGCAGGCAGCGAGCGTGGCCGCAATGGCCCAGCGGTGCCACTCACCGGCAACGAGAAGCCATGGGCGAGAAGTCATCTTCGCATCTGGTGAAAAGCGTCAAACACAGAGACGCGGAGCTGGCGAAATTCGAACTGCGCCTAAATTCTACTTCTTCGGCGGAGATGCTTGCGTCGCAACCGGATTCACATTCACAGCAGGCACATGGCCGGCCTGACGCGCCTGCGCCGCCAGTTCGTGGATTTCGGTCAGGTCGCGCTGCATTTCGCTCCACCCATACCAGAGCGCATAATCCGGGCTGGAATGGAAGGTGCCCTGGAACGTCCGCATGCGATGCTCGAGGTACATCACGAACAGCTTCTGTTCAATGACAGTAGGCGCATCGTGGAACGTCAGCAGATCGGGGAACAGATACGCATAGTTCTTGGGCTTGGGTAGAATGCCGTCCTTATATAGGTCAGCCACGGTCCGGATTGCCTCAGCCATGAGATGATCGGCGTTCTTGATCATATCGTCGCCGTACCGCAATTGCTGGGCTGCAAAGTTGCCGGAGTGGCACTGGTCGCAGGTCTTCAGCATCTTGTCGCGCTGCGCCTGCCACGAGGCTTGATCCAGCCTCGCCAGGTTTGCTGCTTTCACCGCATCAAGGCGCGCTGTCGGCTTGCCGCTGGGATCGAGCACACCCAAAGCTTGCAAAATCGTAACGTGATCGGCCTTCCATTGAGGATCGTCAGGCAAGGGCAATCGCACCGCAAGAAAGCCCCACGCGGTCATGACTTCGTGGTTGCCCTCCTGCATGTGGCAAGTCTGGCAAGTGGGCGCCGCCGACTGGGCAGAATTGATCCCCAACTGTTTCAGTTCGTTCCGCACGCCGTGCTTCGACGAGGAATACATCTCCCACTGCGGATGATCGAAGCCCATATGGCAGGTTTCGCAGGCCTGCGGCGATTTTGCCTCTTTCACCGAGAAGGTGTGACGGGTATGGCAGGAATCGCACGAAGCCGTGCCGAAGCGCTCCTGTTTCTGCAAGGTTGCGAGCTGCTCGGGAGACTTGAGACCGATCTTGTGGCACGAACCGCAGCCTTTCATGCCTTCGGTCATGGCCATTGGCTGCCAGTGGATGGTGGGCATCGCTTCCATCGCGGCCCATGCCAGTGCGTGTTTCCCCTTTTTGAACTGCGCCACCTGCGCGTCGTGGCACTGGCCACAGGTATCGGGCGTGGGAATCTTCGCTTTGGCCGCGTCGGCAGCCGTCATGTGATCGGTGCCGTGGCACGTGTCGCATGAGATCCCCACCTCGCTATGCCGGCTCTGCTTCCAGTCGCTAACGATGTTGGGAGTGACCTTGCAGTGGCAGTCGACGCACTGCGATGAGGCAGCCGCGGGTTGTTGAGAAACTGCAGTTGCCAATTCCGATAAGAACGCTAACAGGAACAGAGAGCACAGAAACAGGCAGTGACGAAACATAGGCACCTCGAGACTGGCTGCTGTCAAACAGGACGGCTGCTAGCATACGCCGGACTTGGCGACCGCGCTATGGTAAAAATCACAATGCCGGGGTCGCAGCCGAACGTGATGCGTAGTTCCCGCTATCCACTCTTATCGCATTACTTCTCTGGTCTGGTCCGTTCTCTAATTCAGATTCTGTAGGACGGAGATAATCTTAATGACCCGAGGGTTTCAGGATCACCTTGATGTAACCGTCTGCGCGTTGGTCGAACTTCGCGAACGCGCTGGGTGCATCCTCGAGCGGCAGCCTGTGACTCACGATCTGGCTGGGCCTGGCTGCACCGGTGATAATCATGTCGCGCAGTTTGGCATTCCAGCGCTTGTCATCGTCGCGACCCATGGCTATGCGAACGTATTTGTTAAAGAACTTGGACCAGAAACAACCTGCTACAGCAAATCAATGTGACTGATGAACCACTCCCTATCAATTGCAATATGTTTTCCGCTCACTGTCGAACGTCATCGCCAATAGAGTTGTGCAGGCCGTCGTCTTATCGAGGACTCCATCTACTCTGGTCTTTCCGAACTGGAGCCTCTTCGCCCAGGACACATGGAACATCACGCGCAGCCTGACCATTACCTATGGCCTGCGCTGGGACTACAACGGCTCGCCGTCGTCACCCAATGGCACACTGCCGTTCACGGTGGACCAAGTCAACAATTTCGCGACGATGACGCTCGCACCAGCGGGCACCCCGTTGTGGCATGCGCAGAAAGACGACTTCGCTCCACGCCTCGGTATCGCCTGGAACGCGCGGCCTAACCTGGTTATCCGGGCAGGCGCAGGTATTTTCTATGATCTCGGGTACTCAGCCGTGGCCACTGCTTCGACCGCCTTTCCCTATGTACAGTCCAAGACAATACTCGGAACCGCGTTTCCGCTAAATGATATCGCTGCGGCGCCGCCCCCATTTAAGACCACACCACCCGCCGGGTTCATGGAGGTAGTTGACCCCAACCACCTCCTGCCGCGCACTTACGAATGGAATGCGGCGCTCCAGCAAGGCTTCGGGAATGCCGATGTGTTGACAATGACATACGTCGGGGCGGCTGGTCGCCAGCTTATGCGCCGCGACTTTTACAATGCGCCAAATCCTAACTTTACCGGTGAGTTTGACGTCATCCGGAACGGTGCGGACTCGAGCTACAACGCACTTCAGGTCCAGTATCAGCATCGGCTGACGAATGGTTTGCAGGCGCTGGTCTCCTACACGTGGTCGCACTCCATTGATAATGCCTCATCAGACGCTTATTTCCTGAACACGCCGCCGGGTGCTTCGTCCGTCTCCGACCGCGGCCCGTCCGACTACGACATCCGCAATACCTTTGCTGGCGTTGTGTCCTATTACATTCCTGGGCCAAAGCAGGGATGGGCGAGGCCGCTGCTGAAAGATTGGTCGGTGAATACCATCGTGTACGCGCGCAGTGCTCCGCCGGTGAATGTGGTGACTGGACAGAACCCATTTCCTGGCACGTTCCTGTCGGGCGCGAGCAGCGTACAGCGGCCGAATGTCGTGCCCGGCCAGCCCTTCTACCTCTCCAACCCGACCGCCCCCGGAGGGCAGATCATCAATAAAGCCGCGTTCACCGTGCCCGCGAGCGGCCAGGGAGACCTGGGACGCAATGCCCTGCGCGGCTTCGGCGCCTCGCAGGTGGACTTCACCTTGCAGAGAATGTTCAAGCTCAGCGAGCGCTTTTCGCTGAAGTCGAGCGCCGATTTTTTCAACATCTTCAATCACCCGCAGTTCGGCGCGCCCATCAACTACATGACCTCGCCGCAGTTCGGCTATTCCACCCAGACGCTGAATAGCTGGCTCGGCTCCGGCGGCCAGAACGGCGGCCTCAACCCGCTCTATCAGATCGGCGGCCCGCGCTCGATTCAGTTGGCGCTGAAGCTGCAGTTCTAAGTTGTGGAAGCCCAAATTGGCACTGAGTGCCCGTCATACGTCGTCTTTACCGATGGGTGTGTTACACAGCAGGGAACCTCTCCAGCAGCCAATCGAAGACGGCCGCATGCACCAGCGAGGTGTTGCCGCATTGGCAGTGCTCGGCGCCACCCGAATCGCGATCAAAGATTCGAGTAGTAACGCTGCGCGCGTTGACCAGAGACTTTTCGAAGTCTGCTACCTGGTGGAATGGAATGAAGTGGTCTTCCCTACCCGCCAGTATCAAAACGTCCTGTCGAATGCGATCGGCAATGGGAGCGAGCTTGTAGTGCGAAAACGCCGCCAAGGTATTTTGGGGGTTCGTGGTCCCCATCGTCCAAAGCGCGTTGTGGTAGGCCCAGGAGACGCCCGGGTCCTTCATCGCGAGGGGATTCTGCTTAACGGCACCAAAGGTACGCGCTGCTGCCTCATAAAGATCGAAGCACACGTCGTACGCGATAACGCCGTCGATGCGTTCTTCGAAGACAGCGGCACGCGGCGCAAGATAGCCGCCCATGCTCATCCCAAACAAAACAATCTTGGATGGCTTCTCATGGGTGTGCAGGAAAGCATTCAGCACCGCGGTCGTCAAGGTGCCCGTCGGGGATAACGTCCCCACGGCGGGTGATTGTTATCGCTTCAATTTGACGAACCCGGCGGTTGACCTCTGCCTGACGGGACCCAGATCAGCGTCCGATCTGACGGCCGCGCTTGACACTTTGGACAAGGGCCCAATGACTCCAGAGGAAATGGACTGGATGCGGCGGGTCGGCCAAGCCAAGTACCACAAGCCAAGCCTGTTCTCCATCAAAGGCTAAAGGCATTGACCGTGCTGTCCTACAATGAGCTCTATGGCTGAGAACCCAAAACGCGCACTCTTGGTTATTGACGTCCAAAATGAATACTTCACGGGCAAGCTGCCCATTACCTACCCCGCAGGGAGTCTGAAGAACGTGCTGTCTGCCATGGATGCGGCGCGCGACCATGGGGTGGCAGTGGTCGCGATTCAGCACGCCTCACCGCAGCCTGACGCACCTGTCTTTCGCAAGGGTAGCAAGGAATGGGAACTGCATCCCGACGTCGCGGCGCGGCCACATGACGATCTCATCCACAAGTCGCTGCCCGGCAGCTTCACCGGCACAGAACTGGAGACATGGTTGCGCGAGCGCGGCATAGAGACGGTTGTCATTGCCGGCTACATGACCCAGATGTGCTGCGACACAACGGCACGTCAGGCAATGCATCTTGGCTTTGGGGTCGAGTTTCTCTCCGACGCAACCGGCACCCTGGCCATCAAGAACGACGCGGGAGAGGTCTCGGACGAGGAGTTGCATCGGGCGATCTTAGTAACGCAGCAGATGCGATTCAGCCACGTTTTATCGACCGGCGATTGGATTAAGAACCTGTGATCTCAAAGAGTTCGCGCTAACCGAGCTGCCGGTCGCTTCTTCGACCTGCGCCTTGTGACAGTCCTCTTGGTCGAGGCCGGTTCGCTGGATGGCGAACGCAGCTTCGCCCTACGACATTCACCGACCACGATGAGGTTGTCCGGTATGCGCCAGGCGTTCTGGTGCATGACCCGCACCGTCAGAAACCCGGCCTTCCGCATCGCCTCGGCGACCTCTTCCGGCTCGTATCTCCTGAACTTGTCCCAGGTTGAGGTAGCCAGCCAAAGGGTCGCCGGAGAGCGAAATGCTAACGCCAGCCGTCCTCCGGGCTTTAACACCCTCGCAATTTCGCGCAGCGGCACGCTGACGTCCGGCCAATAGTAGATGGTGTTCACCGTGAGAACCCGGTCGAAACTGGCGTCGGCAAACGGCAGCCTCAACACGTCTCCTCTGTACAAGCGCACCCTTCGCTGTAGTTTCCGCTCTCTGATGAGATGAGTAGCGGCGGCGACCATATCGCGGGAGTGATCGAGCCCAACCACGCGGCCGTTAGGGACCCGCTCCGCCAACATAACCAGGGACCTGCCGCCTCCGAAACCGATGTCCAGAACTCGGTCCTTCTCGCGCGGTTGTAGCAGCTCGATGCTATCTCGTATGAGGCCGATGTTGGCGAGGTTCAAGAACGGTACCACGACAAGCGACCCGAAGAGCCCGGAAGGCGAACCGAACTGGTCACGAAGGAACTCGCTCAGCCACATAAACTATGCTTCCGCGGGCTTGCCCTCCCGCCGCAACAGCAAATGGTCCAGGTAGCGCGACTTCATCTGCTGGCTCGCCATGACTTGTTTTAGCGGCGGCAACTTGAGGATGACGCCTAGCACTGCGGCCATGGCACGATGGCTGGCCAGCGCCTGGTTGTCAAAAATGAGGTCCTGTAGCTTTCCGCGCTCGATGGCCATTAACACGGCACGATGCGCGTTGTTGACGGGAGTAAGAACGCGCTTTGATCTGTGTTTGAGTCCAATCGCCTGCTTCTCGCACACCCGGGCACACACACCACAACCTAGGCACAGGTCTTCATTGACCTTTGCCTTCTTGCGCTTGTGATGGCGCGGATCTCCCGCCGAAACCATGCCCATCGCTTCCACCGGACAGACGTCGGCGCACTTCATGCAACCGGAACACTTCTCGTCGACGATCGCGGGGAGAAAGTTGGTGGTGCTGATGGGTTGCAGGACGGCGAACCTCTTAGCTGCCAGCATCGCTTCACAGCAGCATCCGCAGCAATTGCAGATGAAAGAAACCCTCTCGCGAACGTTCTCTCCGAACTGGACAAGGTTGCGGCCCAGCGCCTCATTGAGCAAGTCGTGACACTCGGCCTTGTCCACGCGCCGGGCAATACCGTGTTTGACCAGCGAACCCGCGGTGGAGTTAAAGGTCATGCAGATGTCCATCGGAGCTTCGCAGTTGCGGCCCAGACGCGACAGCTGATGGCGGCAGTAACAAGTGCCAATGCCGATATGCGCAGCCGTTTCGATTACTTCTGAGGCACGCTCGTAGTCCAGCACGTGCAGGGTGTTCTCGGCCGGTAATGCGCGTTCGTTAACGAAAATGCGGCCGATTTGAGTTTCGCCTGTCGCGAACAGGGCTTTGACGAAATCTTCCTCGACATTAAGGTACTGGTAGAAGAGCTCGGCCAGCAGCTTCTGGTCGTAGTAATCGCCAACGCGCATCATGGAGAACTCAAAGAACCCGGCCATCGGCGGCGGCAAGACGAACATCTGGCCCTGACGCGTTTCGATGTCGAGCATCATGCCACGCGAGGCGAGCCCTTCGAGGATATCGCGGGCCTCGGTCTCGGACTTCTTCCAGAGTTGGGCAGCAGCGGCAGCGCTAAAGGGCTTTATGGGCAACAACGCAACCAGTTCGGCTTCTGCAGGCGTAAACAACACCTCGAGAATCCGAAACAGAAGCTCGGTCGGAGGCGCTCCTTGCGGGAAGTGGTTGATCCGCTCGGTCAGTTTGCGATAGGCCTCTCGCGCGGTGTGGTGCGACACACCTACAGCTTAGGACAAACCGGCCAAGACGAAAGTGCAGGCATCACAATTGGTTGTTCTTCGCTCTTCGTGGGACTTGTGTGCTTCGTCACCCGCGATTGACAATTCCAGCAATGCTTACCGACCGACCGCCACGCACAGCAGATTCCCGGGCACGATTTATTGAGAGCGACCGGCTCAGAACCTTGGAAGTCCCGCTCAACGACAGGCTGCAAGCGTCGGCTGAGTCCATCGCTTCCGCCATGCAGGGCGGCACAACTTCATCGGTGCGTCGAGCGTGTGGGGAGTTTCTTTCCGTAGCGTCCAGCTTCTATGAGGTTCGCCAACCAGGGATCCGGGTGCTTGCGGCCCGCCCGCTTCGGGTTCGAGAGGGCGGGTCAGCCATCGAGTTGTTCGGGGATTACCATCCCGAAACGATGCTGATCCGTCTCTGGTTGCGGACCGCCATCAAGAAACAAGTCACCTCCTTCGGCACTTTCCTCAGCACCCTCTGTCACGAGTTTTGCCACCACCTCGATTGTCAGCTCTTGGGGTTTCCGGAGTCATGGCACACACGTGGTTTCTATGAGCGCACGGCCGCGCTCTACCACCATGCACGCGGCACACCAGTGAAACGCCTGTTCTGGTTGCAAGCACCTGGCGAGCGATGGCGGATCGACTGGCCCCGAACCAATCGTGGAGCGTGACTTCTCGGCACAATGCGGAACCGAAGGCTCTACTATGCTGGCTTCCCCAAAGCCCGTGTATGGGCGGCGTTCTGGGACCGTTATTGCAGACGGCCGTAGAATTCATGCAGCCTCTCGCGATAACTCGATCCTGCTGTCTCGACCAGATCATTGTGTCCCGCACCAGGAATGTCGATGAACCACTTCGGCTCCGGTGCTGCCTCGAACAAGCTGTGGCCGAGTTTCAACGGTATGATCTCATCGCGGTCGCCGTGGAAGAACAGCAGCGGCGCGCGGACTTTGGTGATCTTACTTTTCGAGTCGAAACCCCGAAACGCCAGTGGCCCAACGACGGGCAAAACTGTGTTGGCCACAGCGCCCCCTGACGTGAATGCGGCCTCGAGCACTACACCAGCACATTCTTTTCTGGAAGCAAGATCCACAACAACGGCGGTGCCCAGCGATTCGCCCTGCAAGACGATGTGCTGGGCGCTATACCCATGATTCAGCAGATACAGGTATGCCGCATCGGCATCTGCATACAGACCGTGTTCACTGGGAGAGCCTCCGCTCTTTCCGTATCCTCGATAATCGACCATCAGAAGCGACGAGCCTACGGCGGTGATTTCCCGGATTGGCAGAAAGCGGTGGGTGATGTTCCCCGCATTCCCGTGCAAATACAGTGTGACGAGTGAAGCCTGTGGCGCCCTAACCCACCACGCGTGAAGCCGGACGCCGTCAGCGGTGAGAATCCAGACATCTTCGGCACCTAGCTTGCTCTGCAGCTCCCAAAATCCGCTCGGATACTTGATCGGGAAATAGGGGGCGCGGCTCGCAACCACAAACAGAATGGCCACGCCGAGCGCGATTACAATTGGCCAGCCGATGTACCAAGGAATCTGCATGCTGGAGCCAGTGTAGATCGCTTTAGTCGCTCGGGTTGGTCCCGAAGGCCATGGACACCAAGCCCAGCCTGATTTCCCGGAAAGGCTGACCAGATCTGCGCTGGGAGTGATCGGACCGCAAGTCCGCTTGCTTTGGTTTCCCTATAGCTTTCGTATCGGGCCGGGATACTGCGTCACAACAGGATCGTTGGTAAGCAGCGTAATCCCCTCCACTGTCGCCTGCGCCACCAGAACACGATCAAACGGGTCTTTGTGAATCGGCGGCAGACTCTCGACGGCAACGACGTGGTCGCTGACAATCGGCAATTCGCTGTAACCGTTGTCCAGCAGGCCGCGGCGCAGCAAACGGGCCTCGACCCGAAAGTCTTTCCGCCCTAATCCGCTCTTGATCACGACCTCCCACAAGCTGGCAGCACTGAACAGTAACTCGTTGTCTTTGTCCTCCAACAAGGCGCGGATGCCCTTCGGCAATCGCTTGGGTTCGCCGGCCGCCCACAGTAGCAGGTGCGTGTCCAACAAGAGCTTCATTCCCCACCACCGAAGATCTTCTCGATCTCCTCACTGCCCATTTGGTCGAAGTCGTCTGGTACGGTGAATTGCCCCGCCATGAACCCGAGGCGCTTCACCTGGTTGCCAGTGGGAGAGACCACGGCGGTAACCTTAACGACTGGTTTGCCCGCCTTCGCAATGATGAATGACTCGCCCTTGGAGGCCTCTTCCACCAGTTTCGAAAGCCGTGTTTTGGCTTCGTGGATGTTCACTGTTTTCATATTCTTCACAAGACTAAGCTAAGTTAGTCTAGTTTATTCCAAGACGCTCTTTTCGACAACTTATCCTTAGAACAAAGGTAGTTGCTCGGCCTTGTGGAATCTGCGAGAAGAAAGCCCTGGAAGCAAAGGCGCTCGACCGATTGGGGAGTTTGGTATCGGTTCTTCCTGAAACAGTAACGCCTCCGGAAGTCCGGCGTCCGCCATGCCCGTTGCGGTAACCAATGGCTCTTCGCCTGCCGGTGAGAACGCCGACGGCCGCAGCTGTTGCAAGCCACGCCACTATGCCGAATTGGAGGCTATGCCGAGCGAACGACCGGTGCTATCGCAATCGCCGCTGCCCCCGAGCGGTAGAGCGTTCCAGTTGCCTCTGTTCTGATTTGGGGACAACGTTTTGCTCGGCATAGTCTGGGCGCGTTACAGGCCATTCAAGAAAGCCAGTAACTTATCATCCGGTTTGTACCGGCGTGGCTTTTCTCCGATCGGACTGAGTTTGGCCAACGCATTTTCTTTCATCGCTAGATTTGCATCAAGGTAGATTTGCGTTGTCTCGATTGACTCATGTCCCAGCCACAAGGCGATCACTGTTCGATCCACGCCGCCCAGAAGTAACTCCATCGCAGCCGTGTGGCGAAAGACGTGTGGCGTCACCCGCTTCTGTGCGATTGATGGGCACGCCACCGCGGTCGCAGCGACATGCTTGGCCACGATGTACTGAACGCCATCTGGACTCAATCGTCCACCACATGCGTTCGTAAAAAGCAGTCCCTCGTTGCCGCGCGGCGGTTCCTTGAGCCATTGTTTCAGGACCTCTGTCGTCCGTCTTGCGAGCGGAGTGCATCGTTCCTTTCGGCCCTTACCGAGCACCCGGACATGGGCACCAGTTCCGAAGATCAAGTCCTCTCTCTTGACAGCAATGATTTCCGAGAGTCGAAGGCCAGTCTGCAACGCCAGTAATATCAGAGCGTGATCACGTCGACCTGACCAGGTGGTCAGATCGGGCGCTTGTAGCAGCGCCTCAACCTCTGGCCGTGTAAGAAACGCTATCAAGGTTCGTTGGTACCGCTTCGCGGGGATCGCCAACACCCGCTGAATCTGTCCAGCGTGTGTGGGCGACTCGAACGCAGCATAACGGAAGAATGATCGAATCGCGGTGAGTCGTAAGTTGCGGCTGCGCGGGCTGACGCCCCGTCGTGCCTCGATTTCGTCGAGAAAGGCTACGATCGACGGAGCTTCAACGTCATCCAACAGCAAGCGGGATGGGGGTTTTCGTAGCTTTTTCTCCAGGAATCTCAGTAGCAAACGGAAAGTGTCTCGATATGAAGAGACTGTGTGCGGGCTCGCCTGTTTCTGTCGCATCAGGCGACTGGTGAAAAAACTCTGGAGCAGAGGGGCGAGGCTGGTGGTTGCTGTCATGCCTTTCCCTCCCAGCGGTTGTTCAGCCTGCTGGCTGCCAACTGCATCAGCTCGGGGTATTCGTTGAGATACCAGTACGTGCACTCTACAGAAACATGACCGAGGAGGGTCGCCAGGGTTGGAAGCTGGTGCTCAACATCTGCTCCGGCCCGGTACCAATCGACAAGCGTGCTAACCGCGAATCGATGACGAAGATCATGCAACCGCGGTCCTCCCCCGCGGCGTGCCTTTCGGATCCCGACTTTGACGGCCAAGCCATTGAACACCCTGTATATGGATGTATGGATCAGCGGTGTGCCCTTTCGGCTTATAAAGAAGTAGGTTGACGATTGCGAAGCGAGCAATGCATCACGGCGCTGCTTATAACTTCCCGGTTCATTCACAGTGGTTGGATGGAGCGGAACCAAGCGGGACTTGCTGCCGCAAATAACCGGCAAATTCATCAACTGCCTTCTCCGCGTCGGTCTTGACCGGTTCCGACTGTCGCGGAACAATACCTTTCTCCACCAGGATGTCGAAAAACATTTGGAGCGTCTTCGCGTCGCCTTGTTTTACCGAGCAGTAACGCGAGATAAATCCATGTACGTGCGCCGGTGTGACATCTTCCATAGGGATGCGGGATTCCACCAGCCAAACGGCAAACCGATAGGCAATTCGAATTCGCCATCGACTGTTCCCGCGAGCGTACCCTTCCCAGAGTTACGGCGCGGGTCAAGAAGAGAAACAGATTCGAACGATCTGGCGGGCGAGACTGTTGTCAGAATCCGGCAGTGGAAGGTATTACCGCCATGGCCCGCCAGGCGTCCATGTGGCTGTGAAGTCGCCAGCATCGGTAGCGGCGAGCATTGGCAGTTCAACGAATTGGCGGATCCTCGCGACGACCGTCCCGAGGGAGAGCTGGCGATCAAGGTCGTTTCGATTTCGGAAGGCCTCCCACTGCCGTGCCTTTTCGGGATCCTGGCCAAAGGCGTCGGACAGCCCGTCAGGTGTGGTGCGGGGAATCCCAGTCTTTCGCCGTTCGAAGGTTGCTGCAATAGCAGAAGCGAAATGGCTGCCTTCGAAAGGAAAGCCCTGCGACAGCGTGAGGAGATCCGCATAGTCTTTCATTCGGCTGTTGGCCCGGCCCAGCGCAACCATGGCCTGAAGCTTTTCAGCGACCACGGATTCTTTCGGGTAAGCGTAAATCTGCGGTGCCGGTAGGTCCAGCAGGGTTGGGTATCTCACAAATTCCGAAGCCGGGAATACCGCGTCGCCGAATCCGATATCCACTTGCATCGGGATCGACGCTTTGCCCAGCATTGCGGTCAGCTGAACACGTTGGCCGGGGTACTCCTGTTCCTCGCGTATCTCAGTGATGCGAAGTGATTCAGTAACGAAGATGAGGCCGTCCTCGGCGACCTCCGTCTGGCAGATCTCGGTGAAGTTAGTTCGCAGAGCCCCTGCAGAGCTTTCACCCTTGCCAAGAAAATCGACGTCGCGTGTTGGCCGGTATGGCTGATGTGCCCAGACTGCGAAGAGCGCCGCCCCTTTTAGCACGAATTTCTCCGCATGAGGCGAGAGTGAAAGACGATACAGGAACCGTTCAACGGCATAACGCGTCAGCGTCAGCATGAAGTCTTCGCCCTGCTGTCGGCTGCGTTGGAGCAAACGATCGCGCACGGAGGCGGGCAAATTGCTCGGCGATTTGGTCATGACGTAGCCTCAAGGTACGGCCTCATCACATTCGCAACCCGGCAGATTCGGGCAAAGTGCCAAAGTTCGTCGACGCTGCACTTGCGCTCGCGGCGGCACTCGCGAAGCGCCTCAAGGGCGACGTCCAGGCCTATTTTATTGCGGTACTTGAAACAGTCGGCAACCGTCTTCGCAGGGCTGTATACCCGGACCTGCACACCCTCAAACACGCGCTGGTCGATCCCCTCTGAGAGAGCTGGTCCCGAGAATCGAACAAAGCGGACCGGAAGATTGCCTACCTTGGGCAGCCTGGCCTTGCGGTCCAGTGCGAGCCAAACTTGCCGCGGATTTTGCGTGCCGATACCGTGAAGTTGCAGCGCAGACAGCAGGCACACCACCGCATTGGGAATCCGTTTGGCGGCTTCTGCCAGGGTGTGTTGGGAGGTTAGGTCCGCGTTGCTTGGCATATAGAGCCCCCACCCGATACGGGTCAGTACACCCCGATTGGCCAGTCGGCGAACGGACTCGGGGTGAATGCCTTTCCCAGTGAGGTCCCGCAGGCGGATTGCTCCCTGTTGTCGGGCGACCTCCATGATCCGGTCAGTGGGAGACTTGGCTGGCATGTGTATTAACGTCGGCACTTAAATATATCTGTCCTACATACTTACACATATTGCGACAAATATCAAGCATATTCAATAACTTACCGAGAAACTGACAACGTCCACCCGGGCAATTTCCGCCATCCGAATCAAGGCTTGTGCGGCCAACCACGGACCAAGAGGGGATTCCGGCACCGACAAGGCTCACCCCAAATCCCCTAAGCCTGAATTCCGAAGCTCCGGGTTTTGTCTAGCGTAAGAATCTGAGACAACAGGGGGGATGAAACCAGATGCAGCGGACAATTCAGTCCCGCGCGAAATCAGCGCGTTGTTCTCCAACCAGCGGCTGATTCTGCGCGAGACGCAGCGTGCCGTGACACCGCTGGGGGGAGTTGCGGTGTTTGTAGCTTTCCTTCACAAGCTGGGATTTGTCGACAAGGTTCGGCAACACATGCCGATCCAGGGGAAGTCTCCCAA
>Ga0335082_10000655_pt1 | contig 35922 bp, 34 predicted proteins | sample Lox_Sample_41_FD_206718 | JGI IMG/M metagenome (GOLD analysis project Ga0335082, IMG submission 206718) | Soil microbial communities from Loxahatchee National Wildlife Refuge, Florida, United States - Lox_Sample_4.1 | ecosystem: Environmental > Terrestrial > Soil > Wetlands | place: USA... | reverse complement strand
CGCCACGAGAAGGGCGCCTCGGCAAAGCGCGGCGCCGTCGGTGCCGGGGAAAAGTCCGGCACGGACCCCGCCGCCGCGTGGCCGGGCTCCTTGAGCGCCGGCGGCGTCGCGAGGGACTCTGGTGCGGCGGCGGACATCGGTGGGCTATGTTAGCCGACGCGCCCGTAGCGCTCGCCGGAGCCGATCCAGCGGCGGGTGAGGACTGCGACACCGTCCTCATTCGATTCGAGGAGCCCGGCGGCCGCCTGAACCCGCGGCAGCAGGTCCGCATCGCGCATCAGGTCCGCCACGCGCAGCTGTGCGAGCCCGGTCTGGCGCGTCCCCAGGAGCTCCCCGGGTCCGCGCAGCTCGAGATCGCGCCGGGCGATCTCGAAGCCGTCGTTGGTGGCGCGGATCGCCTTGAGCCGCGCGCGCGCCGGCTCCGAGAGCGGCGCGCGGTACAGAAGCACGCAGGTGCTGGCGTCCGTGCCGCGGCCCACCCGCCCGCGCAGCTGGTGCAGCTGGGCGAGCCCCATGCGCTCGGCGTTCTCGACGATCATGAGCGTCGCGTTGGGGACATCGACGCCCACCTCGATCACGGTGGTCGCGACCAGCAGCTGGATCTTCCCCGACTTGAACGCGAGCATCGCCTGGTCCTTCGGTGCCGGCGGCATGCGTCCATGCACGAGTCCGACGCGCACCCCGGGCAGGGCTTCGGCGAGGGCGGCGGCGGTCTCTTCCGCCGCCTGGGCGCGCAGCTCATCGGACTCATCGATGAGCGGACAGACCCAGTAGACCTGGCGCCCGGCGCGACAGGCGCTCGCGATGCGCGCCACTACCTCGGCGCGCCGCTCCTCGGGCAGCACCACGGTCGTGACCGGCGTGCGCCCGGGCGGCAGCTCGTCGATCACCGAGATGTCGAGGTCGGCGTAGGCCGTCATGGCGAGGGTTCGCGGGATCGGCGTCGCGGTCATGATGAGCTGGTGCGGGAGGCGGCCGCTGCCGCGGCCCTTCTCCGACAGCCTGAGGCGCTGCTGCACGCCGAAGCGATGCTGCTCGTCGACGATGACGAGCGCGAGTTGGGCGAACTCGATCCCCTCCTGAAAGAGCGCATGCGTGCCGACCACGACGCGGATCTCCCCGGAGGCGAGCGCCTCGAGTGCGCTGCGGCGCGTGCGGGCCGGCTGCGCGCCGGAAAGCAGCGCCACCGTGATGCCGAGCGGGCGGAACCACTCCTGGAAGTTGCGCCAGTGCTGCTCGGCCAGGAGCTCGGTCGGCGCCATGAGCGCCGCCTGCCGGCCGGCGCCGGCGGCACGGGCCGCCGCGGCCGCGGCGATCACCGTCTTGCCGCAGCCGACGTCGCCCTGCAGCAGCCGCACCATCGGGATGCCGGTGGCGAGATCGGCCTCGACCTCGGCGAGGGCGCGTGACTGCGCCCGCGTCAGTGCAAAGGGGAGCGCCGCGATGAGACGGCGGGCGTGCCCGCCCGCGTCCTCGAGCCCGAAGGCCGGGTCGCTCTTGAGCGAGCGCTTGCGCGAGCGCAGCGCGAGGGTGTGTGCGAGCAATTCCTCGAACGCGAGCCGCCGCTGCGCCGGGTGGCGGCCGGCCGCGAGCTCGGCGAGCTTCGCGTCGCGGGGCGGGCGATGCAGATACGCGAGCGCCTCCGCGAGCGCCGGCAGTCCCTCGGGGAGGCCGGCGTGCGCGGGGATCAGGTCCGCGAGCCCGCCGCGCGCGAGGCTCTCGAGCGCCTGGCCGATGAGCGCGCGCAGCCGTCCCTGCGGCACCCCCTCGGTCAGGGGGTAGATCGGGGTGAGGGTCTCCTCGAGCGGCGCGGGCTCGCCCGCGAGGCGCCGGTACTCGGGGTGCACCATCTCGAGCCCGTACCGTCCGCGGCGTACCTCGCCGAAGCAGCGCAGGCGCGTGCCGCGCGCGAGGCCCTGCTGCTGGCTGCCGGAGAAGTAGAAAAAGCGCAAGGTGAGGAAGCCCGAGCCGTCGGAGAGGCGCGTGAGGAGCTGGCGCCGCGGGCGGTAAGCCACCTCGGTGAGCTGCACCTCCCCCTCCACCGCGGCGCGCACGCCCGGGGTCAGCGCGCCGACCGCGGTGACGCGCGTGCGGTCCTCGTAGCGCGCCGGCAGGAGGAACGGCAGGTCCGCGACGCTGCGGACGCCGAGCCGCTCGAGGCGCTCGGCGAGCGCCGCGCCGACTCCGCGCAGAGCCGTGACGGGACGGCTGCCCAGGTCGGGCGCGCTTGCCGCCGGCGCTCCCGCGGGCTTCAGCCGAGGTGCAGCACGCACTCGATCTCGATCTGCGCGCCGCGCGGCAGGCTGGCGACTCCGATCGTGGAGCGCGCCGGGTAGGGCTTGGCGAAGTAGCTCGCCATGACCTCGTTGACCTTGACGAAGTTCGCCAGGTCCGTGAGGAAGATCGTGAGCTTCACCGCGTGGGCGAGCGAGCCGCCGGCGGCTTCGGCCACGGCCCGGAGGTTGTCGAACACGCGCTTCGCCTGGACCTCGATGTCGCCGGTCACGAGCTGCATGGTCGCGGGGTCGAACGGCACCTGTCCCGAGAGGTACACCGTGTCGCCGGCGCGCACGGCCTGCGAGTAGGTGCCGATCGCCTGCGGGGCGCGGTCGGTGTGAATGCTCTGGCGGCTCATCGGCTTGATTCTCCTTGAGGGAAGTTACGCTGGAGTGGTCGGGCAGCTCCGGGCGGCATGCGCGCCTCAGCCGCTCGCATCGCCCTCGCCCTCCGCGCCCTGCTCGTCGCGTGAGCGCGCGGCGAGGGTGCGCGAGACGCGGGTGACGTCCGGCATGCGGCGGATCACCCGCACCAGGCGCGCGAGCTGGCGGCGATCGCGCACGCGCAGCTCGAAGGTGAGGAGCGCGGCGTCGGCGTCCTGCTCGTCGATCGACACGTGGTCGATGTTGGTCTCGGTGCTGGCGATGGCGGCGGCGACCGCCGCCAGAACGCCGGTGCGGTTGACCACCTGCACGCGGATCTCGGAGGAGAACAGGCGGTCGGGCGAGCTCTGCCAGCTCACCGGCAGCCAGTTCTCCGGATGCTTGCGGTAGTCCTCGACGTTGAGGCAGTTCTCGCGATGGATCACGACGCCCCGTCCGGTGGACAGGAACGCGAAGATCGGGTCGTAGGGGATCGGGAAACAGCAGCGCGCGTAGGTGACCAGCAGCCCCTCGGTGCCGGCGATCGCGAGCGGCGCCGGGGTCGCCTTGCCATCGCCCGCCGGCGCCCCGGGCAGGAGGCGCCGCGCCACCAGCGGCGCGAGTCGCTCGCCGAGGCCGATCTTCTCGTACAGCTCGTCGAGATCCTTCATGCCGAGCTCGCCGAGCGCGGCGCGCTGCACCTCGGGCTTCACGTCCTCGAGCGCGAGGCCGAACTCGCGCAGCGCCTGGCTGAGGAGCCGCGAGCCGAGCGCGATCGCCTCGGTGCGCCGCAGGCCCTTGAGGTAATGCCGGATGGCGCTGCGCGCCTTGGCGGTCACGACGAAGTTCACCCACGAGGGATTGGGGGTCGCGCCCTTGGCAGTGATGATCTCGACCGTCTGACCGTTGCGCAGCACGGTGCGCAGCGGCGTGAGGCGCCGGTCGACCTTGGCGGCGACACAGCGGTTGCCGACGTCGGTATGCACGCTGTAGGCGAAGTCCACCACCGTGGCGCCGGAGGGCAGGCGCAGGATCTGCCCCTTGGGGGTGAAGACGTACACCTTGTCGGGGAACAGGTCGACCTTGACGCTCTCGAGGAACTCCTCGGAGGAGCCGGCCTCCTGCAGCGACACCAGGTTCGAGAGCCACTCGCGGGTGCGGTCCTGCTGGGGGGAGCTGGAGCGATCGCCGACCTTGTACTTCCAGTGCGCCGCGACCCCGGACTCGGCGACGCGGTGCATGTCGGCGGTGCGCAGCTGCACCTCGATCGGCACGCCGTTCGGCCCGAACAGCGTCGTATGGAGCGACTGGTAGCCGTTGACCCGCGGGATGGCGATGTAGTCCTTGAAGCGCCCCGGCATCGGCTTGAACACCGCGTGCACGACGCCGAGCGCGCGGTAGCAGGTGTCGGGCTTGTCGACGATGATGCGGATGCCGTACACGTCGACGACCTCGTTCAGCATCGAGCGCTTGCGCCGCATCTTCTTGTAGATGCTGTAGAGGTGCTTCTCGCGCGTCTCGACCTCGCCCGGGATCTCGTTCTTCAGGAGCGCCGCCTTCAGCTGCTGCTCGATCTTCTTCAGGAATTCCTTCTGGTTGCCGCGCGCGCGGCGCAGCGTGCGCTCGAGCACCTGGTAGCGGCGCGGATAGAGCGCCTTGAAGCCGAGATCCTCGAGCTCGAGCTTCATGTTGTAGAGGCCGAGCCGCTCGGCGATCGGCGCGTAGATCTCGAGCGTCTCGCGCGCGATGGCGCGCCGGCGCGCCGGCGCCATGGCCTCGATGGTGCGCATGTTGTGGGTGCGGTCGGCGAGCTTCACCAGGATGACGCGCAGGTCGCGCACCATGGCGAGCAGCATCTTGCGGAACGACTCCGCCTGCGCCTCCTCGCGGCTCTTGAACTTGATCTGGTCGAGCTTGGTGACGCCGTCGACCAGCTCCGCGACGTCGGCGCCGAAGCGCGCCGCCAGCTGATCCTTCGGCGTAGGCGTGTCCTCGATGACGTCGTGCAGGATTGCCGCGACGATGGTGTCGGTGTCGAGGTGCAGGTCCGCGAGGATGGCGGCGGCCGCCACCGGGTGCGCGATGTAGGGCTCGCCGGAGAGGCGCTTCTGTCCCTGATGGGCGGAGGCGCCGAATTCGGCCGCCTCGCGGATGCGTCCGACCTGCTCGGGCGCCAGGTACTCCCCGGCGCTCGCCAGCAGCTCCTTCAGTCCCGGGGTGCGTCTTCCGCCGGGCAGCAGTCCGCGGAGCGAAGACGCATAGTCCATGGGTCGCGCGTGCCGTCAGTCTCCGAGGCCGAACTGCGGCGCACGGAACGAGGACTGGTTGTCCGCGTCCGGCACGGCGGGCTCGGGCGCGGGCTCGGGCTCGCGCAGCATCTCCGCGGTGATGTTGCCGGCGGCGATCTCGCGCAGCGCGACCACGGTCGCCTTGTCGTTCTCGAGGGGAATGGTCGCCTCGGCGCCGTTGGCGAGCCGGCGGGCACGCTGCGCCGCCAGCAGCACGAGCTGGAAGAGGTTATCGACGTTGGGCAGACAGTCTTCTACGGTGATTCGGGCCATGGCTCGCTACGAGTGAATACACCCTGCACGGGCTGTGCGGGGCCCTTAACTATAAGCGATACAGGGGCTCGCAGGCCAGAATTTCGGCCATCTGGGCCCGTCTTGGACGCACGCTCCGTCTCCTCCACGATGGCCATATGAGGGGCAAATGGTGCCGGGCGTGTCGGGGGTTCGCGCTGCTGTGGCCGCTGATCGTCCACGCGAAAGTACTCGATATCCCCGAGCTCGGGGTGCGCATCGCGGATGCGCCCGCGGCGGCCACCGCGCCCAAGGTGACCGACTGGCTCCAGGGCTACACCGCCAGTTTTCAGGTCGGCGGCGTTTACGCCGCGATCGAGCGCCTGTCAGACCCGCTGCCCGCCACCGCCACTCTCGCTGATAGCCGTTTCCGATCAGGCGTGCGTGACTACTTCGATCTGAATCATGGCCCCGAGGGCCGGCGGGAAGAGCGGACGTCCATTGCAGGACGGGAGGCCTGGTCGAGGTGTGGCGCCGACGCCCGGCCCGATCCCAGCGTGTACTGGCACTGCGCCTATTACCTGGTGTCCGATCAGCACCTCTACCGGCTATTGGTGAACGCGGAATCGCCGCAGAAGCCGCCCGAGTTCGACGCAGTAGTGAGTGCCCTCTACGGGATATCGTTCGAGCCGGTAGCGATGCCGGTTGGGCCGGACGGCCAACCCGTGGCGCCGCGGAAACAGCCCCTTTTCAAGATGGAGCATATGGATCGCGACTGGTATCCCCATGGCGCGCGCGCCAACGGCGGGCAGGGTGTCGTCGACGTCGACTTCAGCGTCGACGGCAAGGGCCGCGCGCAGGACCTTCACGTGAGCTACGCGACTTCGCCCGACTTCACGCCGCAGATCGCGGACATGGTGCACAACCTGCTGTTCAAAGTGCCTTCGGGATGGGAGACCAGCGACTCCCGGGCGGAGCGCTTCACCATGGAGATCCAGTTCGCGCTGGCGCCGTGCTCGTTCCCGGACCCGCGGGTGGACGGCGCCATCAGGGTGACCGTCTGTACTTCCCGTATCCGCTGAGTCTCAGGCGCCCGCCAGCAGCTCCGCGAGCAGCGGCTTGAGCTGCGCCCGGTCGCTCCTGAGATCCCCGCCCTCGCCCGCGATGATGCGCTTCAAGTCCGCGACCGCCTCGGCGAAGTCGTCGTTGACGACCACGTAGTCGAACTCGCGGTAGTGGGACATGTCGCCGACCGCATCCTTCAGGCGCCGGCGGATGACCTCGTCGGTGTCGGTGGCGCGCCGCGTGAGCCGCTCGGCGAGCGTCGCCCGCGCCGGCGGCAGCACGAAGATGCTGACGCAGTCGGGCATCGCGCGGCGCACCTGCTGCGCGCCCTGCCAGTCGATCTCGAGCAGCACGTCGTGACCCTGAGAGAGCTGTGACTCGACGAAGGCGCGCGAGGTGCCGTAGTGGTTGTCGAACACCCGCGCGTGCTCGAGGAACTCGTCCCGCTTCGCGAGCTCATCGAACTCCTGCTTCGTGACGAAGTAGTACTCGCGCCCCTCGAGCTCCGTCGGGCGGATCTTGCGGGTGGTGTGCGAGATCGACAGGCGCAAGCTGGGCTCGGCCGCGAGCAGGGCCTTGACGAGCGAGGTCTTACCGGCGCCCGAGGGTGCCGAGATGACGTACAGCCGGCCGCGCTTCATGCGCGCGAATATACGCCGCCCGCCTTAAGCGCCGCGACGAGCGCGTGCCAGGCCTGTGCGCGGTGGCTCACTCTGTTCTTCTCGTCCGTGGACAGCTCGGCGGCGGTGCGTCGCCCGCCCGCGGGGATGAAGGCCGGGTCGTAGCCGAAGCCTGCGCTCCCACGGGGTGTGAGCGCGATGCGGCCCTCCCAGGTGCCTTCGCCAATGAGCGGTGCGGGGTCCTCAGCATCGCGCACCCACACCACGACGCAGCGGTAGCGCGCGCTGCGGCGTGCTTCGGGTACGCCGTCGAGCTCGGCGAGCAGCAGTGCCAGGTTAGCCGCATCGCTCGCGCCCTCGCCGGCATAGCGCGCCGAGTGGACGCCCGGGCGCCCGCCGAGCGCATCGACCTCGATCCCGGAGTCATCGGCGAGCGCCGGCAGCTGCGCGCCGCGCGCCGCGTGGCGCGCCTTGAGCAGCGCGTTCTCGAGAAAGGTGCTGCCGGTCTCCGCCACCGGCTCGATGCCGAGCTCGCTCTGGGATACGAGCGCGAATCCTGCGGGCGCGACCAGCGCTGCCAATTCGCGCAGCTTGCCGGGATTGGCGCTCGCGAGGACCGCGCGCTTCACGGCGCGTGGAGCGCCTGCGCCTGCAACGCGAGCAGCTCACCGATGCCGGCGGCGGCGAGGTTCAAGAGCGCATCGAGCTCGTGGCGTCGGAAGGCATGGCCCTCGGCAGTGCCCTGAAGCTCGATGAAGGCGCCGCCGTTATTCATCACCACGTTCATGTCGGTCTCGGCCTGCGAGTCCTCGGCGTAGTCGAGGTCGAGAACCGGCACGCCGCCGACGATGCCGACCGAGACCGCCGCCACCTGCCCGTGCAGCGGGTTGGCGGCGATGAGGCGCCGCCGGACGAGCCCCTCGCAGGCTTCGGCGAGCGCTACGTAGGCACCGGTGATCGCCGCGGTGCGGGTCCCGCCGTCGGCCTGCAGCACGTCGCAATCGAGCGTGATGGTGCGCTCGCCGAGGGCACGCAGGTCCGCGACCGCGCGCAGCGAGCGGCCGATCAGGCGCTGGATTTCCTGCGTGCGGCCGCTCTGCTTGCCGCGGGCCGCCTCGCGCGCGCCGCGGGTGTGAGTCGCCCGCGGCAGCATGCCGTACTCGGCGGTAATCCAGCCCTGGGCCTTGCCACGCAGGAACGGCGGCACCGACTCCTCGACGCTCGCCATGCACAGCACCTGCGTGTCGCCGAACTCGACGAGCACCGCGCCCTCGGCGTGCTTGCCGTGGGCGCGCGTGAAGCGCACCGGCCGCAGCTCATCGGGCGCCCGCCCCGAGGGTCTCGCCATGCGGTTAATCGCCCAGCCAGCGCAGCGCCGCTGCCGAGGTGTTGTCGCTCCCGGGCCCGGCGCGCTTGACGGCGCGTGAGCCGAGCTCGAGCAGCTGCTCGCGCAGCTGTCCGCTGCCGTTCAGGCTCGCCGTGACCTCCGGGTCCTTGAGCGGCCCCCAGAAGCCATCCGTGCACACCAGCAGCAGGTCGGCGGGCTCGATGGGCCGGCGGCGGCTGAGCGTCATGTCGGGAAGGACCGGATCGCCGCCCAGGCAGCACTCGACGAAGTTGCGCATCGGGTGGTTCTGCGCCTGGTCGGCGTTGATCAGCCCCTCGCGCAGCAGCAGCTCGACGTGGCTGTGGTCACGGCTGCGTGCCACGAGCTCGCCGGCGCGCACGTGATACACGCGGCTGTCACCCACGTGCGCCCACCAGCTGGCGTGCTGCTGGATGAGGCACACCGCACAGGTCGCGCGCGGCCGCTGCTCGAGCGGCAGCTGGCTGCCGAGCCTGACGACTTCCTCGTGCGCGCGCCCGAGCGTCAGATGCAGGAAGCCGAGCGGATCGAACAGCGGTTGCGGCGAATGCCAGAAGGCCTCCGTGATCACCTGCTGGGTGACCTGCGCGGCGCGCGCGCCGTGGGCGTGGCCGCCCATGCCGTCCACCGCAACCAGCAGCGCCGCATGCTCCGCGACCGCGGCGCTGACCCGATCCTGATTCTCTTCGCGCCCGCCCAGCAGGCTGATGTCGGCGTATTCGACCCGCAAGAGGCTTCCATTGCATTCGTTGGACTTGCCGGGACTTTTATATCACCCTCGCCGGCATGATCGCGAGCATGACCGGCTTCGCCCGCCGCGAGGCAAGCGGCGAATGGGGCACGCTGGTGTGCGAGCTGCGCAGCGTGAATCACCGTTTCCTCGAGGCGGGCTTCCGCCTGCCGGACGAGCTGCGCTCGGCCGAGACCGAGCTGCGCGCGCGGCTCGCACAGAAGATACGGCGCGGCAAGGTCGACTGCACCGTGAGCTACCGGCGCCCGTCGGGCGCCGGCGTGCCGCTCGAGATCGACGCACGCGCGCTCGAGCGCCTCACCGCCGCGGCGCACACCGTAGCGCGCTCGCTTCCGGGACCTGCGACCATGAACGTGTTCGACGTGCTGCGCTGGCCGGGCGTACTGCGCGAGGACACGATCGGCACGGATCCGCTGCTGGCGGCCGCCGGCGCGCTGTTCGCGGCGACGCTCGATGACCTGAGCGCGGCGCGCGGCCGCGAGGGCCAGCGGCTGCGGGAGGTTCTGCAGCAGCGCTGCACGGCACTCGAGGCGCTGGTGCAGGACGTGCGCGCGCGGCTGCCGGAGATCCAGTCGCACCTGCGCGCCCGCCTCGAGGCGCGCGTCGCCGAGCTCACCACCAGCGTCGATCAGGAGCGGCTCGAGCAGGAGCTGGCGCTGCTGCTGCAGCGGCTCGACGTCGACGAGGAGCTCGAGCGGCTCGCCGGTCACGTCGCCGAGGTGCGGCGCGTCATCGATGGCGGCGAGCCGGCCGGGCGCCGCCTCGACTTCCTCATGCAGGAGCTCAACCGCGAGGCCAACACGCTGTCCTCGAAGTCGCAGGACCTCGAGACGACGCGCTGCGCCGTCGACATGAAGGTGGTCATCGAGCAGATGCGCGAGCAGGTGCAGAACGCGGAGTGAGGTCCGCGATCAGTGGCCGCAGCCACCTTGTGCCGGCTGGAGGCAGCCCGGCTGGTTGCGCTGGATGCGCTCGGTGGTCTCCTTGCCCTCTTTCGCCATGACCTCCGCCTCGGCGGGGGTCACGCAATGCATGATCGACTCGAGGCGCGAGCCAAGCGGCGACTCGCGCCGGCAGTACATTTCCTGGCCACGCACCATGCTCGGCCGGTAGCCCTGGAGACGGAGCTGCTTCTCGATCGCCGAGTCGTCGGAAGTACCCGCAGCGGGTTTCGCCGCAGCAGAGGTCTGCGCCTCGTAGTAGACGGCGAGATCGTTGATGTCCCGATCGCTCAAGCTTGCGGCGGGCGGGTTCATGACGGGGTGGTTGCGCAGGCCGGAGCGGAACAGCGTCAGCTGCCCGGCGATGTAAACCGCGCTCTGGCCGGCAAGCCGCGGCATCCCGTGACTCGGGCTGATGCCGTTCGGACCGTGACAGGATGAGCACGACGCCGACTTGCGTTCGCCGCTCGCCGCGTTCCCGAGGGCGTTCTGGCTCGCGCTGTCCTGCTGCGCCGCGACGCCCCCGGGCCTGGCGGCGTCGACCGTGTCCGGCGGATTTGCGAGCGCGAGCGACGGGCCGCCCGCGGCGAGAACTGCAACCACGGCAACGACCGGTCTCACGGCTTGCTCCCCTCGATGGCCCTGGTGTGTCATCACGGCGGCGCATCGCGCCTGCGGCAGGCGCGCGCCAGGGGTGGATTCATACCACGAAAACGCTTTACCGCGCAGGTCCCGGACGCCGAGCGCCTCCGGAGCCGCCCGACCGATCGCCGGCCGCCTCGGGAACGCCGGGCGACCGGGCCCCGACGCAGACCTTGCGCGCTTGACAGGGTTAATACCTTGTCCTATATAAGACAAGCATTATGACCTGTCTTACCGCCGACAAGCCGTGAGCCGCGCCGCGCCCCGCAGCACCGCCGGCGTCTTCGCCGTGCTCACCGGCGACCTCGTCGCCTCGCGGCAGCTGTCGGCCGAGCGGCTCGAGCGCACGCGTCGCCTCATCGCCGAAGGCGCCAGGGCGTTCCGGCGGCGACAGCCGCGCGCCCTGTGCGGGGTGCCGGAGGTCTTTCGGGGCGACGCCTGGCAGCTGCTGCTGCGTGAGCCGCGCTGGGCGCTGCGGCTGGCGCTCCTCATGCGCGCGCTGCTGCTCGCGCGCAACGACGTGCGGACCCGCGTCTCGATCGGTATCGGGGCCGTCGACGTCATCGACGGCAGGCGCATCTCCCTCTCGACGGGCGAGGCCTTCACGCTCTCGGGCCACGCGCTCGATTCCATCACCGGCTACTTCGACCTGACGGGGGCGCTGCCCGAGCGGGCCGCGCCGCTCGCGCAGTGGTTGCCGGCCATGCTGCACCTGGCGAGCGGCCTGGTGCGTCCGTGGACGCGCCGGCAGGCCGAGATCGTGAGCTGCGCGCTCCTCGCGGTGAATCCCACCCATGAGTCGATTGCCGGCACACTGCGCCCCAGGGTCTCGAAGCAGAGCGTGACCGAGTCGCTGGCGGGCGCCCGCTGGCGCCCGCTGCTGGAAGGCATCCGGGTGTTCGAGGAGACCGACTGGGACAGGCTCGGGCGATCGACCGAGGGAGCTGCATGAGTCATGTATGAAACCCTGCTGGCGCTGCTGGTGGCGCACCTGGTCGCGGACTTCCCCCTGCAGCCGGGTTGGATGATCCGCCGCAAGAGGAATCCTCCGGTGCTCGCCCTGCACGGGCTCGTGGTCGCCGCGACAGCCGCGCTCGCCCTCGGCGGCTTACCGGGTGAGGTCCTCGTGATCCTCGTCGGCACACACCTCGCGATGGATGCCGTCAAGGTGTACCTGCTGCCGGACTCGCTCGGCAGCTTCACCCTGGATCAGCTGGTGCATCTTGCGGTGATCATCGCTCTGGCGGTGGCCTTTCCCGGCACCTTCGCCCAGGGCGCCTGGGCTGCCCTGCCGGCAGATGCCGCGGCCGCCTGTCTCGTCGGTGAGTGCCTTCTCGGCGGGGCGATCGCGAGCCTCATGGTCGGCGCGATCGTCATCCGCAAGGCCACCGCGCCTTTCACCCATCAGCTGAGCGGCGACATCGCCGGGCTCGAGAGCGGCGGTACCTACATCGGCTGGCTGGAGAGGGCGCTGGTGATGCTGCTGATCCTGATCGGTCAGCCGGCGGGCGTCGGCTTCCTGATCACCGCCAAGTCGATCCTGCGCTTCGGCGACGTGCGCGACTCGAGCCAGCGCAAGCTCACCGAGTACATCATCATCGGCACCTTCATGAGCTTCGGCTGGGGGCTGCTCATCGCCGTGCTGACGCAGCTCGCGATGCGGCACTGGCTCTAGGGAATGAGCTTGCGGAGCGAGGGCGTCGCGAGCTCGTCGAGGTGGCGGAAAGCCGGCGCGATCTTCTCGATCTGATCCGCCGGCACCTGGTACTCCTCGAAGTACACGCGCCACTCGCGCACGATGCGCCACATGCGCGCGATGCTCTCGCCGGCGGCCTCGGCGGACAGGGTGAACATCTCCCGGCCGGCGAAGGCGTTGTCGAGGGTTGCAGCGCGCCCCTGCGGCCCGACGCCGAGATGCAGGCGCCGTTCGGGCGCGAGACTCGCCCGCGGCATGACGTCATAGAGCGGACTCAGGCGCCAGCCGGGAAGACGCTGGTCGAAGACGAAGCCGTGGTTGCGCAGATGATCGTCGTCGTTGTTGACGAGGATGTTGAAGACCAGGCGCTCGAATAGCTCGCGGTTGTTGGCGCGAATCACCTGCGGGTGGCAGTAGCGGCGCACCGCCTGGGCGAGATCCCCGTAGGACTTGTCGGGGGAATCCATCTCATCGCACGCGAGCAGCGTCAGCGCACTGACGAACCCCAGGCGCTTCTCCGCCAGTCCCCAGGCAGGAGCCGTGGCCAGCAGGTCCTCCGGGAGCGGTGCGACCGGGCCGGCCTTGGCCCAGTAGCGGTCGAAGCGGCGAATGAGCATGACGGCGCGCGAGCCGAGCTCGACCAGCCTCACCTGCGGCACGCTGAGTCCCGCGGCTGCCGCGAGCTTCAGGGTCGCGGTCTCGATGACGGGGACGGCGAGGGTGTCCTTGCGGCTCGGAAACTTGGCGAGCCACAGCACCCGATCGTCGTCGCGCACCGTGGCTTTGGGCCGGGCGCCGCCGAGCGCGCTGCCTTCGGCGAAGATCTCCTCGAGAGCTGCGGGAACCGGCAGGCCCTCGTCGATCCGCTGGGCGGCCTCCATCAGGTACTCGAGGTTGTTCCAGGTCCCGAAGCCGGGCGTTGCGGAGGAGTCGCGGGACGAGCGGATGTCGAGGGCCCCGACGCGCTGGCTGCCGGCATGCACCAGGTAGGCCGACTCAGGCAGGCTGTTGGCGGGGACTTTCAGGCGGGACTCGATGACGCGCCGGCCCCAGGCATCGGGCGCCGCGTCGCGGATGCCACCGAAGCAGGGCAGGTTGTTCGGCGGGAAGAGGGCCTTGCCACGCACCCCGAGCCGATCGCGCAGGCCGAGGCTCACCGGATCCACCTCGAGCGCGTCGGGACGCTGCAGATAGCGCAGCCCGTACGCGAACGTCGATGAGAGCAGCTTCGCTCCGTCCTCGCTCAGGGTGAGCTGGCCGCAGGGCAGCCACTCGGTGTCGATCCACGCGAAGACGAAGAGTTTCTGATCCGCCGCAGCCATAGCCGTCTAGAAGTCGATCTCGGCGAGCTCGCGTTTCGTGAGGTCGCGCGCCCGGCGTCGCCGCTCCCGGGCGCTCAAGGCGGCCAGCGCCGGATCCGTCTCAGAGAGGAGCTCGAGCAGGGTCTTGCCCGGCACGAGCGCCTCGAGATAACGCAGGATCTGCCCAACCGCGATTCCGGGATCGCCCTTCTCGAGGCGGTAAGCGGTGTTGCGCGACACCCCGGCACGCAGTGCGGCCTGGTCCTGCTTGATGCCGCGCGCGAGGCGCAGTCGCGCGAGCGCGGCTCCCAGTCTCCTCGCCTCGGCGGCCTGGGCCGTGGTCAGCCGTGCGGATTGCGTGACCTTCATGCTCGTTTATCCACACATTACGCAGATATAGATCGATTAATCGCTCAAAAGCCTAACCTATCTGGCCGCCGCGAGCAAATCATAGGTATCTAAAATCATGCGTTAAGAATTTAAAGCACGATTAAACGAGCCACGAGTGCCGCGTGAGGCGAGTCCGTGGGACGGGTAGCATACCCTCCCCCCATGACCGCGCTCACCGCACCGCCCCTGTCTCTCTACGTGCATTTTCCCTGGTGCGTGCGCAAGTGCCCGTACTGCGACTTCAACTCCTACACCTTGAGCGGCGAGCTGCCCGCCGCGGCCTACGTCGAGCGACTCGCGCGCGACCTCGAGGCGCAGGCACCCGGGGTTGCCGGGCGCGCAGTGGTGAGCGTGTTCTTCGGCGGCGGTACTCCGAGTCTGTTCTCGCCCGCGTGGGTCGCGCGCGTGCTCGAGGCGGCGCGCCGCCATCTCGCCCTCGATTCCAATGCCGAGGTCACCCTCGAGGCGAACCCGGGGGCGATCGAGCGCGGCGCGTTCCGCGAGTACCGGGACGCGGGCGTCACACGCGTGTCGCTCGGTGCGCAGAGCTTCGCGCCCGAGGCGCTCGCGGCTCTCGGGCGCATCCACTCTCCCGCGGAGACGCGCCGCGCAGCCGAGGAGCTGCACGCCGCGGGACTGACCAATTTCAACCTCGACCTCATGTATGCGCTCCCCGGGCAGACGCGCGCGGGCGCGCTCGGCGACCTCGAGGCGGCGCTCGCGCTCGCACCCGCGCATCTCTCTCACTACCAGCTGACGCTCGAGCCCGGGACCGTGTTTGCCGCGCATCCGCCGGCGCTGCCGGACGAGGACGAGGCGGCAGCGCAGCTGGAGGAGTGCGCCGCGCTGCTCGCGGCCGCGGACTTCGGCCATTACGAGGTGTCGGCCTACGCGCGCGCCGGCCGCGAGTGCCGGCACAACCTCAATTACTGGAATTTTGGCGATTACCTGGGCGTCGGCGCCGGTGCGCACGGCAAGCTGACGCTGCCTGAGCGCGCGCAGATCGTTCGCACCGTGCAGCCGCGCGAGCCGCGCCGCTATCTCGCCGCCGCGCCGGGCGAGCTCGTGCGCCAAGTGGTGCCGGCGCAGGATCTTCCCTTCGAGTTCATGCTGAATGCGCTGCGCCTCACGCGCGGATTCGCGCTCGATGAGTTCGTCGCGCGCACCGGACTTCAAGCCTCGAGCATCGCGGCCCCGCTCGCGCGCCTGCTCGGGCGCGGCCTCCTCGAGCGCACCGCGGAAGGCTACCGTCCGAGCCGCCTGGGACTGCGGTTCCTCAACGATCTGCTCACGGATTTCTTGCCCGAAAGCCCGGAAATGCCCGGTGCTTTCGCTTTGTCAATCGCCCGCGCCGGGGGCGCGCAGGACAGGCTGCGGTCGTTATTCACAGGCGCCGAAAGCGCTACCGGAGAATGAGCAAATTACACGGCAAAGTGCCCAAGCCGCTGGACATGATGGCCATAAGTTATTGAAACATCAGGGTAAAAATGCCTGGTTAAATTTTGATCAAGGTAACAATTATGCAATCTGACCGGGAAATCGGCCCCTGCGGGACCACTTCATCCACAGATTTGTCCACAGCTTCTGTGGATAAGGAACTCCCGCGTGCAGGCCGGTTTCGCCGGCCCGCTTGAGGCGCGACGGCGCTGCCGCTAAACTCCCGCGCCCTTTAACCCGCGCCGTTCCCGCCCCATCTAGGGGTGAGCGCGATCGACACACTCGTGAGCCCGCCATGAAAGCCGCCATCCATCCCGACTACAAAGAGATCACCGTCACCTGCACGTGCGGCAACACGTTCAAGACGAGCTCGACCCTCGGGCAGGATCTGCAGGTCGAGGTGTGCTCGAACTGCCATCCTTTCTATACGGGCAAACAGAAGATCGTCGACACCGCCGGGCGGGTCGACAAGTTCCGCAAGAAGTACGCCGCGGCCGCCGCGCCCAAGTAAGCGCGCCTCGGAGCCCCGCTCCCTCGTTCGGGTGAGCCGCCTCACAACGGTGGCGCCGCGCCTTGATTGTGGCGCGCGGTCCATGTAAACCTGCCTCGATTCACGCGCCGCGCGCCGCTTGTGCGCGCGGCGCTGGCCATGGAAGCCGCGCGCGCACATGACGCAGAAGACCTTCAAACTCACCGATCCCGAGAGCGGGCGCAGCAGCGAGCTCCCGGTCCGCAGCGGCACGATCGGACCCGCGACGCTCGATATCGGCGCGCTCTACAAGGATCAGGGCGTCTTCACCTACGATCCGGGCTACGCCACGACCGCGGCGGTCGAAAGCCGCATCACCTACATCGACGGCGATGCCGGCGTGCTGCTCCACCGCGGCTACCCGATCGAGCAGCTCGCCGAGAAGAGCACCTTCATGGAGGTCGCTTATCTGCTGCTGCTCGGCGAGCTGCCGACCGCGAAGCAGCTCGAGGAGTTCATCGGCAACATCCGCTATCACACGATGATCAACGAGTGGCTGTTGCGCTTCTTCAACGGCTTCCATGCGAACGCGCACCCGATGGCGATGGTGTCCGGCGTCGTCGCCTCAATGGCGGCGTTCTATCACGACACGATGGACATCCATAATCCGCGCCACCGCGAGATCTTCGCCCACCGCATCATCGCCAAGCTCCCGACCATCGCCGCCGCCGCCCACAAGCACTCCCAGGGCCAGCCGTTCGTCTATCCGCGCAACGACCTCGACTACGCCGGCAACGTGCTCAACATGCTGTTCGCGGTGCCGTGTGAGCCCTACAAGCTCGACCCGATCGCCAGCAAGGCGCTCGATCTGCTGTTCGTGCTGCACGCCGATCACGAGCAGAACGCCAGCACCTCTACGGTGCGGCTCGCCGGCAGCACCGGCGCCAATCCCTACGCGGCGATTTCGGCGGGCGTGTCGGCGCTCTGGGGGCCGGCGCACGGCGGCGCCAACGAGGCGGTGCTGGCGATGCTCGAGCAGATCGGCTCGGTCGACAACATCGCCAAGTACCTCGCCATGGCCAAGGACAAGTCGAGCCACTTCCGGCTCATGGGCTTCGGCCACCGCGTCTACAAGAACTTCGACCCGCGCGCCAAGATCATCCGCGAGATGGCCCACAAGGTGCTCGCGGCGCTCGGGCGCACCGATAGCCCGCTGTTCGAGCTGGCGCTGCGGCTCGAGGAGATCGCGCTCAAGGACGAGTACTTCCTCGAGCGCAAGCTCTACCCGAACGTCGATTTCTATTCGGGAGTCATCTACAGCGCGATCGGGATCCCCCGCTCGATGTTCACGGTCATGTTCGCGATCGCGCGCACCGTCGGCTGGGTCGCGAACTGGCAGGAGATGATCTCCGATCCCGCCATGCGCATCGGCCGCCCGCGCCAGCTCTACACCGGGCACACCCGGCGCGAGTATCTCGACATCAAACAGCGCCGCTAGTCGGCCGTCTGCTCGATGGTGCGCTCGTTGAGCGGCTGCGTCGGCCGCGCGTTCATCGGATAGCGCTCGGCAAAGCGGGCGATCTGCGCCGGCGAGGCCGTGACCGCGTTCTTCAGCACGAACCAGCGCACGTGCTCGCTGCAGGGGGGCGTCGTGAGGGAGCCGTCGAAGGTGAAGTAGCCGCGCGCGCCCGGCAGGAAGCCGCCGAGATCGACCGTCGCGCCGGGCACGGACTTCTCCGCGCTGCCCTTGGCGGGGAAATTTTCGAACACCGGCTCGAGGAAGGCGTTCTCCTCGCCCTTGCGGATCAGCACCGCCACGACCGCGAGCTCGCCCTTGTCGTTCTTGTGCACCAGGTGGGCGACCATCGAGTAGCGGTGGCCGGCAACGCGCTCCTCGCTCGGCCGGTGGAAGTGGAACTGCACGAGATCATAGTGGTCCCCGCCGACCGTGATGCCGCCGCTCCCGGGCGCGGCGTTCACCTGAAACCCATGCCCCGTGTCGGTCACGGTGAGCGCGGTCGGCTTGTAAGCGAACTCGATCGGCGCCAGCGACTTGTCGGTCTTGACGTTCACGATGTCGATCGGTGACTGGTGGCGGCCGCTGCCGCAGGTCGCAAACGCCGGATCCTCCTCGGCCCAATGCTCCGGGCCGTTCGCACCCGAGTAGCCCCAGTGGTGCCCTTCCTCGGCCGCTCGAGCTGCCGCGCCCGCGGCGAGCAGCGCGAAACCCGAGGACAGTGCGACAGCGAGATGCACGCGACGCGATGCGGGGTTCATGACCGACTCCTTGATGGTTGTCGTGAGGGGGCTGTCTTGCGCTGCGCTACTCGGGATCGAGCAGCGCCTCGACCTCGAAGGTGTTGGCGCGCCGCATCGGACGTCCGTCGACCGGGCTCACGGGCGCCTGGCGGATGCCGTCGGCGGGGAACACCGTCGCCTCGATCGAATGATCGTCCACGCTGAAACGCACTCCCGGGAAGGCGCGCACCCGCTCGGCATCGAGCTTCACCCGCCGCTCGGTCACCTCGTGGTCGATGCCGGCGTCGATGAGCTTGAGGGTGACCGCCTCGGCGCGGTCGGCGAACAGGTGCAACTGCACGTGCGAGTGCTCGGTGGCGGTACCCGCGAGCACCGCGCCGACCAGGCGCGGCTCGAACTCGTGCAGCGAGCGCATGGCCGCGAGCGCCGCGCGCCGCTGGGCGCTCAAAGTCTCGACGTGCGACTCGCCGCCGAACAGGCGCTGGTACTCGGCGAGCGCGATCTCGATCTCGCGATTCTTCGGCAGCACCGCCGCCACGTCCTCGACGCCGAGGCGCTCGGCCGCCTTGCGCTTGGCGATGAGGAAGTCCTGGATGCCGTGCTCGGCCATGATGCGCGCGGCCTCCTGCGCCAGCGCGCGCCGTAAGTTGTCAGTTCGGGACATGTCTCAACTCCTGGCACTGCCCAGGCGGTGAAAGCCGCGCCTTTCACCGCCGGCGACGAAAGCTGATGTCCGGCAAAATCGCTTCCTGCGATTTTGCCCCATCTCAAAATATCGGCTCGCCGCTCGCCTGGCCCTCGGCGTTCTGCATCATTCCCGGCTCGTTCTGCGGCAGGTGGTTGGCCATGAAGATCTCGGTGACGCCGAGGGGGTTCTCGGCGCTCACCAGCTCGCCGGTCTGCGCCGAGATGCGCAGGCTGACGATGCCGTCGGGCATCGCGCGCCGCTCCTCGGGCACACCGCGCAGCGCCTCGCGCATGAAGGCGACCCAGATCGGCAGCGCCGTGTGCGCCCCCTCCTCGCTCTCCCCGAGGGGCTTGTCCTGGTCGAAGCCGACCCACACGGTCGCGACCAGGTTGTCCGTGAAGCCGTTGAACCAGGTGTCCACCGCCTTGTTGGTCGTGCCGGTCTTGCCGGCGATGTCCTCGCGTCCGAGCACGCGCGCACGCACGCCGGTGCCGTGGCGGATCACGTCGCCCATCATGTCGGCCATCACGTAGGCGTTCTGCGCGCTGATGACGCGCGGGGCGATCTGTTCGGGCGGCAGCGCGCCCGGCTCGCCGCGGGTGCTGTCGGCGGTCTCGCCGGGAGCTGCGGCCTGGCGTGGATCGCCCCCCGGGAAGGTGCCGGCCGTCGCCGCAGCGTTGGCGACCTTGACGGCGGCGGCCGGCGGCGCCGCGGCACCACCGTCGGCATCGCACTGCCGGCACACCATGCGCGGGGCGGCACGCCATACCACCTGGCCGCCGGCATCCTCGATGCGGTCGATGAAATAAGGCTGCACGCGATAGCCGCCGTTGGCGAACACCGCGTAGCCGCTCGCCAGCTCGAGCGGCGTCACTTCGAGCGTGCCGAGCGCCAGCGTCAGGTCGCGCGGCATCGTCTTCGGGTCGAAGCCGAAGCGGCTGACGTAATTGATGGCGTTGTCGACGCCGATCTCCTTCAGCACGCGGATCGAGACCAGATTGCGCGAATGCACCAGCGCCTCGCGCAGCCGCGTCGGTCCACCGAACTGGCGCTCGTTGTTCTCCGGGCGCCAGGCCTCCTCGGCCCCATTCCCCTCGAGCACGATCGGCGCATCGAGGAACACGCTCGCCGGGGTGATGCCCTGCTCGAGCGCCGCGGAATACAGGAACGGCTTGAAGCCCGAGCCCGGGAGCCGGCGCGCCTGGATGACACGGTTGTACTTGTTGGTGAAGTAGTCGAAGCCGCCGACCAGCGAGACGATGCTGCCGTCGTTGGGATCGAGCGCGACCAGGGCGCTCTGCGCCTCGGGCACCTGCGCGAGCTGCGCGTGCCCGGCCTCGTCCGCGACCACGTACACGACGTCGCCCTTCTTGAGCACCTGCGCCGCCCTGGTCGGCGCCGGACCGACCATTTCGTTGGCGAGCGCGCGGCGCGCCCAGGCAATGCCGTCCCAGTCGATGGCCGCCGGCCCGAGCGACTTCACGTACACATGCGCGCCGCGCTCCTCGACCGAGGTCACGACCGCCGGCGCGAGGTCGCCGATCGTGGCGTATTCATCGACCAGGTCCTCGTAGTCGGAGGTGGCGCCGGCGGCGAGCTCGACGTGTCCGGCCGGGCCGCGCCAACCGTGGCGGCGATCGTACTCGATGAGCCCGATGCGCACCGCGCGCACCGCGGCCGCCTGCAGCCGTCCGTCGAGAGTGGTGTAGACCCGGTAGCCGGCGGTCTCGGCGCTCGCGCCGAAGCGTTGCCGCAGCTCGAGCCGCGCCATTTCCGCGACATAGGGCGCCTCGACGTCGAACAGCGGCGCGTGCGCGCGTGCGTGCATCGGCTCCTTGTTGGCGGCGTCGGCGGTCGCGGCGTCGATGTAGCCGAGCTCGCGCATGCGCCTGAGCACGTAGGCGCGGCGCGCGGTGGCGAGCTCGGGATTGACGATCGGGTTGTAGCTCGAGGGCGCCTTGGGGACGCCGGCGAGCGTGGCCGCCTCGGCGACGTCGAGCTTGTCGAGCGTCTTGCCGAAGAAGGCCTCGGCGGCCGCCGCCACCCCGTAGGAGCGCTGCCCGAAGAAAATGACGTTGAGGTAGAGGCCGAAGATCTCCTGCTTGCTGAACTCGTGCTCCATGCGGTAGGTGACGAAGGTCTCCTGGAGCTTCCTGCGCGCGGTCTTGTCGAGGCTCAGGAACATGTTGCGCGCCGCCTGCATGGTGATGGTGCTGGCGCCCTGGGTCTTGTGTCCGGAGATGACGTCGACGACCGCGGCGCGCACCACGCCGAAGTAATCGATGCCGTGGTGCTCGAAGAAGCGCTCGTCCTCGGCGGCGATGAACGCGTGTTTCACGAGCTCGGGGATCTCCGCATAGGTGACCGGGATGCGCCGCTGCTCGCCGATCTGCGCGATGAGCTCGCCCGAGCGCGTGAAGACGCGCAACGGCACCTGCAGCTCCGCGTTGCGCATCGCCTCGGTCGAGGGGAGCGTGGGCACCAGGTAGACGTAACTGCAGGCGAGCGCGTAGGCGCCGAAAAATGTGACCAACATCACGCAACCCGCGACGATGGTCATAATCCGAAACCAATTCCATTTCACAGAAACCAACTTTGTCACCTTGCGCTCGTTCCGGGCGCTATGCATAGTAGCCGCCGCATCAGGGCAAACTCACCGAAAGGTGGGGACGCAAAGCCTCCGGTCTACGGGACGCACGTGCCTATGACAGCGGGGTTGCCGGCTGGAACGTTAACGCACTCTGCCGCGAGGGGCCACGCGCCCTCAGGCGGTGCACCAGGTCCAGTCGCTCTCCGCACGGCGCCAACTCCCGCAGCCCTCCGGCTCCACCGTCTCCTCACAGGACGCTTTGGACAAGGCACAGCGCTATTCGTTGACCGGGGACCCCGGCCCGCCGGGGCGTGACGTCCTTGGCGGTTCGGATCCGGACGCCCCGGCTGGCGCGCGGATCCGTGAGGCTCCTCACGTTCAATTTAACTTTGCGCTGATATATAGTGTCTCCGGATTTATACAGGGCGGTCACTTTCAGGCGTAATATCCTGAAAAGGAAATAAAAAATGTTCCTTATTCAGCGCAAATACCGGCCGCTCCTCGGTCTCGATATAACGACCTCCTCGGTCAAGCTCATCGAGCTCGCGATGGCCGGCGGGCAGTATCGCGTCGAGGCCTACGCGGCCGAGCCTACGCCCCAGAATGCCATCAACGAGAAGGCGATCGTGGATGCCGAAGCGGTGGGCGAGGCCATCCGCCGCGCCGTGAAGCGCGCCGGCGCCAAGAGCGACGAGGTCGCGATCGCGATCTCGGGCGATGCCGCCATCACCAAGGTGATCCAGATGCCGCGCTCGCTGCGCGCCGGCGATCTCGAGGCGCAGGTCGAGATGCAGGCCGACCAGTACATCCCCTTCCCGATGGACGAGGTCTCCTACGACTTCGAGGTGCTCGGGGTCAACGACAAGGATCCGGAATCGAACGACGTGCTGCTGGTCGCGACGCGCACCGAGAACGTCGAGCAGCGCCAGGCGGCGGTCAAGGCCGCCGGTCTCGGCGCCAAGATCGTCGACGTCGAGGCCTTCGCGCTCGAGAACGCCTGCAAGCTCATGACGCACCAGATGCCCGACGGCGGCATCGACCGCACCATCGCGGTGGTCGATTTCGGCGCGAGCAGCACCACCTTCAGCGTGCTGCGCAATCTCAAGGTGGTGTACACGCGCGACTTCGCCTTCGGCGGGCAGCAGCTCACCGAGGAGATCATGCGCACCTACGGCCTCGCCATGGAGGAGGCCGGGCGCGCCAAGAAGGAAGGCGGGCTCCCCGGCAACTACCAGTCGGAAGTGCTCGACCCCTTCATCGACGACATGACGCAGCAGGTGAGCCGCTCGCTGCAGTTCTATCTCGCCTCCGGCTCCGGACGCGAGCAGCCGGAGAAGATCCTGGTGTGCGGCGGCTGCGCCAACATACCCGGCGTCGCCGAGGTGATCTCGAGCCGCGTCGGTATTTCCGCCGAGAAGGGCGATCCGCTCGGCCAGATGAAGTTGTCCTCGCGCGCCAAGGCGCAGGCGGTGCAACGCGATGCCACCGCGCTCCTGACTGCGTGCGGGCTTGCACTGCGGAGCTTCGACTGACATGCCACGCATAAACCTACTTCCCTGGCGTGAAGGGCAGCGCAGGGAGCGCAAGCTGGCGTTCCTGGTGGCGCTCGGCGTCGCGGTACTGGCCGCGATGGTGACCACCTTCGCTGCCTACCTGCTGTTCGACTCGACGATCGCCGGCCAGCAGCGCCGCAATCAGACGCTGCGCACCCAGATCAAGATGCTCGACAAGCAGATCGAGGAGATCAACAGCCTCGAGACCGAGAAGCAGAAATTCATCGCGCGCATGGAGATCATCGAGAAGCTGCAGCGCTCGCGCCCCGGGATCGTGCATGTGTTCGACGAGATCGTGAAGACGCTGCCCGACGGGGTGTATCTCACCGGCGTGCAGCAGGTGAGCGCCGGCGCCAGCAAGCGCCTCAAGTTCGACGGCGTGGCGCAGTCGAGCACGCGCGTGTCATCTTTCATGCGCAACATCGACGCCTCCGAGTGGCTGCGCAACCCCGAGCTGCAGGTGGTGCAGACCAGCAAGGGCCCGGGCTCGAGCTTCACGCTGACGGCCGACGAGGTGACCACCAGCGCTCCGGAGGAGAACAAGCCGCAGGCGCCGGCCAAGGGCAAGACCCGCAAGGCGAGCCTCGGTGATGCGGGAGTGCAGCGATGAACCTGCTCGAGGAACTGCAATCACTCGACCCGCGCGAGCCCGGTCGCTGGCCATTCGCCTTCCGCGCCGGCGCGGTGGTGCTCGCGTACGTGGCGGTGACGGTCGGACTCATCTACTTCTTCGTGTGGAGCGAGCAGCGCCCCGCGCTGGAGCAGCACCGGGCCGAGGAACAGGCGCTGCGCCAGGAGTTCAAGACCAAGCACGCCAAGGCCGTGAACCTCGAGCTCTATAAACAGCAGCTGAAGGACATCGAGCGCTCCTTCGGCGCGCTGCTGCGCGAGCTCCCCGGCAAGACCGAGGTGCCGAGCCTGCTGGTCGACATCTCGCAGACCGGCCTCGGAGCCGGCCTGCAGGAGAAGCTGTTCCAGCCCGAGGCCGAGGTGAAGAAGGACTTCTACGCCGAGAAGCCCATCAAGATCCGGCTCACCGGCAGCTATCACCAGTTCGGCGAGTTCGTGAGCGGCATTGCGGCGCTGCCGCGCATCGTCACGCTCGACGACATCAACATCAAGTCCGACAGCAAGGACGCCTACGACCAGCTGTCGATGGAGCTGACCGCCAAGACCTATCGCTACCTCGATGAGGAGGAGATCGCGGCGGCCGAGGCCGACAAGAAGAAGGACTCCGTGACCCACCGTAAGCCGGCCCCGGCCCACTGAGGGCGACCGCCATGCAGCACACCCAACACCGCTCCGCGCTCCGCCCCCTGTGTGTGGCCATCGCCTGCCTCGGCTATGCCGTGCTCACCGCCTGCTCGAGCGCCGACGACGAGCTCAACCGCTTCATCGAAGAGACCAAGCACGAGCCGGGTGGGCGCGTCGAGCCGCTGCCCGAGATCAAGCCTTACGAGACCTACGTGTACGCGGATTCGGACATGCGCTCGCCGTTCATGCCGAGCGCACCGGGCGCCGGCGCCGGGCTTGCCGGCGTGCGCCCCGATCAGAAGCGCAATCGCGAGTTCCTCGAACAGTTCTCGCTCGACACGCTGAAGATGGTCGGCACGCTGCGCCTCGGTGGCAGCATGTACGGCCTGGTGCAGACCAAAGACGGCCTGGTGCATCGCGTCGCGGTGGGTGAGCACCTGGGCCAGGCCGAAGGCAAGATCACCGAGATCTCACCGTCCAAAATCAGTCTCATCGAAATCGTTCCGGACAGCCTCGGCGGGTATATGGAGCGGCCCGCGGGGCTCGCCCTCAACGAGTAAGGTCCAGCAGGGAGTCCCTCAATGCATGCCTCTAGCTTGTTCCAACGCATCCTCGGCACCGCCGCCCGGATGGTGATCGTGGGGGCCCTCGCGGCAGCCGCGGGCACACCCGCGCTGGCGCAGGATCAACCGAGCCTGCAGGCCGTGGATGTGCAGCCCCTCGCCGGACAGCAGCTGCAGCTCACCATGCGCCTGTCGGGTCCCGCCCCGCAGCCCATGTCGTTCACCATCGACAACCCGGCGCGCATCTCCTTCGATCTGGCCAACACCACGCTGGCGCTGCCCTCGCATCGCATCGACGTGCATACCTCGGGCCTCGACACCATCGTCGCGGCCGAGACCAAGGACCGCACCCGCGTGGTGCTGAACCTCGACAAGCTGGTGCCGTACGAGGCACACGTCAACGGCAACGACATCGTCGTGCTGCTCGGCAGCGGCGCTGCGGCGGCGGCGGCCGCGCAGAGCCCGGCCGTGGTGAGCGGCGGCGGCACCGTGGCCGCTGCGGCGGCCAGCGGCGGCAGCAGCGGCGGCATGCGCGAGCTGCGCTCCATCGACTTCCGCCGCGGCACCGATGGCGCCGGCCGCGTGGTCGTGAAGCTCTCCGACCCGCACATCCATATCAGCCTGCACCAGATCGGCAACCAGATCCTGGTGGACTTCACCGACGCCAGCGTGCCCGCCAACCTGGTGCGCCGCTACGACGCCACCGACTACGGCACCCCGGTGACCGGCTTCGACGTGACGCGCGTCGGCAACGGTGCGCGCATCGCCATCAGCGCGAACGGCGACTACGAGCAGCTCGCCTACCAGTCGGACGACCAGTACGTGGTCGAGGTGGCGCAGCGCCGCAAGGCGAATGCGCTCGCCGAGGAGAAGCCGGTCTACACCGGCGAGCGCCTCACCCTCAACTTCCAGGACATCGACACGCGCGCGGTGCTGCAGCTGCTGGCCGATGCCAGCGGCCAGAACATCGTGGTGAGCGACTCGGTGACCGGCAACGTGACGCTGCGCCTGCAGAACGTGCCGTGGGACCAGGCACTCGACATCGTGCTGCGCACCAAGGGCCTCGACAAGCGCAAGGACGGCAACGTCATCATCGTGGCGCCGCAGGCCGAGCTCGCCACGCGCGAGAAGGCCGAGCTCGCGCACCGCAAGGACGTGCAGGAGCTCGCGCCGCTGCGCTCGGAGTACCTGCAGGTCAACTACGCCAAGGCGCAGGACATGGCGGCGCTCATCAAGTCGCAGAACAACTCGCTGCTGTCGCCGCGCGGCAGCGTGGCGGTCGATGAGCGCACCAATACGCTGCTGCTGCTCGACACCTCCGACAAGCTGGCGGACATCCGCCGCCTGGTCGCCACCCTCGACATCCCGGTGCGCCAGGTGCTGATCGAGTCGCGCATCGTCATCGTGAACAACGACTTCCAGCGGCAGATCGGCTCGATCTTCGGCGTCACCAATTACCAGAAGTCGGGCGCGAACGGCCTGGTGGCCACCACCGGCACCGCGACCGGCACCGACACCATGGTGCAGTCGGCGATCACCAACTCCGCCGGCGGCGGCCCGGTCACCCCGATCACGCTGCCGAACGCGATCAACCGCTACAACGTGAATCTGCCGGTCACGAGCCCGGCGGGTACCTTCGCGCTGGCCGTGCTCGGCAACAACTTCCTGGTGGACCTCGAGCTGTCGGCCGCCCAGGCCGAGACGCAGGCGAACATCATCTCCTCCCCGCGCGTCATCACCGCGAACCAGAAGGAGGCGACGATCGAGCAGGGTATCGAGATTCCGTACCAGCAGTCGGCCTCGAGCGGCGCCACCACCATTCAGTTCAAGAAGGCGGTGCTGTCGCTCAAGGTCACGCCGCAGATCACGCCCGACAACCGCATCATCCTCGACCTCGACGTGCGCGACGACAGCGTCGGCACCATCGTGGTGGCCTCGGGCGGCGTCAACGTGCCCTCGATCAACACCCGTGAGATCCAGACCCAGGTGCTGGTGAACGACGGTCAGACCGTGGTGCTGGGCGGCATCCTCCAGACCACCCAGCGCGAGGACGACCAGAAGGTGCCGTTCCTCGGCGACATCCCGATCCTCGGCCACCTGTTCAAGAGCACCGACCACACGGACGACAAGGACGAGCTGATGATCTTCATCACCCCGAAGATCGTTCGCGAGGGCGTGAACGTCACCAACTGACGCACGCCGTTCCGAGCTGAGCGCACCCGCGGCCGCCGTCGAAGGCGGCCGCGGCGTTTGCAGGGGCCGCTAGAAGTACCGTGCGACCGTGAGGAGCACGCTCCCTGAGAGCGGCAGGCTGCCGAAATTCGACTGTCGCGGACCGAGGTAGCCGATCAGTTGGCCGCCGACGGTCCACTTGTCGGCCGGGAAGTACTGGGCGCTGAGCTGTACCAGGGCCGAGCCGTCGTGCGGGTCGGCGTCGAGGAGTCCGCTGAGCTCGAGCTTCGGCACGAAGGCATCGACCCAGTCGGCCCGCAGGAACAGCGCGTGGCGACTCAGCAGCTGCTGCTGATCGAGCGCGTACTCGCGGATGTACCACAGCCCGAGCACCACGGGGTCGAGCGCGCTGCGCCCCGCGCCGAGCGCGAACCACCGTTGCCAGTCTGCGCTCGAGAAGCCCGCCGTGTTGCCGTGGTACTCGAGATTCAGCGTCACGCTGGTTCCTACGGTGTAGGAGGCGCCGACGGCGAGCTGGTTCTGGAAGCTCTCCCCGGCGGCATCCGCGAACGGATCCGGGGTGGCGGGCGGCAGTGTTCCGGTCTCGCGCCCGAAGCTGAGCGCCTGCGCGATCAGGGCAGGAGCCCGGCCGCCGCTCCATTCGAGATAGGCGATGACGCGCTGGCCGACGGTGGTGGTCAGGTTGGCGCCGAGCTGCGTCGCGCCGCCCGCGCGATACAGCAGAATCTCCGGGCTGAAGTCGTGGGTGAGGTTGATGGTGGACTTGATGAGCGCGCGGTTCGCCGCATTGGTGCGATCGAGCATCGGATCGAAGCTCGGCAGATCGAGGTTGCCGTAGATCGGGCTCGGATCCTTCAGCTTCGGGGCAAAGGCCGCAGTCAGCGTGGCGCCCTCCCAGATCCGCTCGGCACGGACCATGACGGTTCCGAGCCGGTCTTCACGCAGCACCGTCGGATCGGCGGACAGCGGCTCGACCACGGCACGCGTCTTGAAGTAGTCGGTCGGGTTGTAGCCGAGCGCCACGCCGCTCTTCAGGTTGATCCTGCCGGCATCGAGATAGGTGCGCGTGGCGGCTTCCACGCTCGCGTACAGCTCGCGCAGGTCGTTGATGAGGTTCTGCTGGCTCGGAAAGTCGATGTCGTTCTGCGCGCGCAGGTTGAGGCGGTCGCTCAAGTAGAAGCGCGCGCCGCCGTCGGCGTTCCACTGCTGCCGCGCGTCGAGGAACAGCCGCTCCTGCCAGTCGTAGGGCGGTGGCGGCGGTGCCGCGACGAGCAGGTCCTCTCTCTCGAAGTTGTCGGTGAAGGCGTTCTCCACGTAGAGGCGCCGAGTGCCGCCGCCCGTAGCCGGCGCCTTCTCAGCCGCGGCCGCTGACGCCTGCACCGGCTGGGGAATGAGCTCGAGATCCCGGTTCTCCTGCGAGGGCGGCGCGCTTGCCGGTGGCGGGGCGGGAGTCGCGGGCGGGTCGGGGAGCGCATCCGCTCCGGCCCCGAGCGGCGCGGCGCACAGTACGGCGCCCCACAGGACCCGCACCCGCATCCGCGCGGGCCTCATCTGACCTGCAGGCGCGGCAGGTAATCGCGCTGGAACCAGGCGTCGGGAAGGTCCGTTGTGCGGTAATCGCCGAACGCCGCGGTCGTGGCGAGCGAGGTGTCGACCGCGTCGATGATCACCGCCTCGGTGGGCCGCACCGCGCCGAGCGCGGGCGCGAAGCTGCGGTAGTAGAGGATCTTCAGCAGACGACCGCTGTCGGAGTAGAACTTGCCCTTGATGGGGTAGTTCGTGCCCTGCTCGACCCAGTACTCGACGCGGTTGTACACCGCCTGGTCATTGGCGGCCTTCAAGTCGAGATGCCAGCAGTTGCGGTCGGTGCGTGCCGCGTCCTTGATGGTCTCGGCGCCGCTGAGGGTGGCGGTGTAGTCGACCGCGAGGTTCACCGTGAGCACATCGCCGATCGCCGCCTGGCCGATGAGGCGCTGCTGCGCGGAGATGCGGATGCTGATGTTGGAAGCCGGATCGAAAAACCACAGCGAATGCCCGTCGAGCAGCACCTTCTTGCCGGCATCGCGCGGCGGGTCGACGTACTGGATGAGGTTGCGGAACTGCTGCGTGCCGGGGTCTTCCTTGGAGAACACCACCAGCCGGTCGTGATTGCGCTCGCTCCCGCCGACGTACTCGGTCAGCGTGACGGTGACGCGGAAGGGCTCGCCGGGATTACGCACCCGGTCGGTGGCCGCGACGATCTCGCGCGGGCTCGGGGCATCGGCCGCCGCCGCGAGCGCCGCGCCCGCCGCGAGCAGCGCTGCAGCGAGCAGCCGCACGCGTAGCCGGGCGCCGCTCATATGTGCCGCAGCGCGTCGACGACCGAGAGACGCGCCGCACGGTTGGCGGGCAGCAGCGCGGCCGCGGTCGCCACCAGCACCAGCCCCACGCAGATGCCGAGCGCCCGCAGCGGCCGGCCGAGCACGTCGAGATGCAACGGGATGGCGGCGGCGTTGCCCGGCGGTATCCAGGTCACGCCGCTGCGGTTGACGAGGGCGGCGATGACGATGGCGAGCGCCGCGCCGACCACCGTACCCATCAGTCCGATCAGCGTGCCCTCGATGAGGAATTGCGCGCGGATGCGGCCGCGCCGCACCCCCATGGCGCGGCTGGTGCCGATCTCGTTGATGCGCTCCATGACGTTCATGGTCATGGTGTTGACCACGGCGAAGAGGACGATCATGCCCATGACCAGCGCGATGAAGAGGAAGATGCTGCTGAAGAGGCGGATCACCTGGCCGTAGAACGGCACCAGCTCGGCGAAGTCGCGCACCTCGAGGTCGAGGTGCCGTTCGCGAAACAGCGCATTGAGCCGTGCACGCGCCGCGCCCAGATAGCCGCTGTCCCTGAGCTGCAGCACGATCGCCGTGACCTTGTGCTCCTCGCGGCCGTAGACCAGCTGCTGCGCGAGGGCGAGGTGCATGAGCACGTAGGCGTCATCGAGCTCCTTGGCGCCCTGGGGCTGGGCGCCGGCCACGGTGAGGCTCACCACGTTGGGCGCGCCGCCGACCGTGGCGGCGAGCAGATCGATCTGGGCGCCCTCAGGCGGGCGCGCTCCCTGCGGCGCGTCGCGTCCGGCGAGCTCGGCGATGTCGGCATCGATCTTGCCCGGATGCTCGCCGGCGTGCGCCGGCGCGGGCGGCGGCGGGCAGTCCGGCAGCGCGAGCGGCGCACACAGGTTCAGGATCCGCGCGAGCCCGATGCCGACCAGTCCGCGGCTCTCGTCGGCATCCGAGATGCGCTCATCGAGCGGATGGAAGATGCCGGTATGGTACTGATCCCAGCCGAGCATGCGGGCGCGATCCGAGGGCACGAGTCCCTCGCCGAAGAAGGTGCGCGAGGCCGCGTTGTCGCCATGGTAGTTGGCGGCGATGCCCATCAGTGACTGGGTGGGAGTCAGCACCCGGATCATCGGCTTGAGCACCGGGTCATCGGCGATGAGGCGCATGATGTCGCGGTAGGCATCGATGCCGTAGGAAGTGGGGTTGCCGGCGCCATAGAGGAAATAGCCGGCGCGGAACACGCGCAGGTGCCCGAGATGCTGCACGTTGCCGGTCTCCATGCCGAGGAAGATGTAGGTCGTGTAGCCGAGAAACAGCAGCATGGCGAGCGCGCCCGCCGCGACCGCCGAGGCGGTCATGAGCGAGCGGCGGCGGTTGCGCACGATGTTGCGCCAGGCGATCTTGACGAGCACGCCGATCATGCAGTCACCTGGCGGTGCTCGAGCAGCTCGCCGTCGCGGATCGCGAAGATCTCGTCGGCGTGCGACATGAGCTGCTGATCGTGCGTCGCGAAGATGAAGGTGGTGTGCGAGTCGGCCTGCACGCGGCGCATGAGGCTGATGATGGCGGCACCGGTGGCACTGTCGAGGTTGGCGGTGGGCTCGTCCGCCAGCACCAGCTGGGGCTGCTTCACCAGCGCGCGCGCGATCGCCACGCGCTGCTTCTGGCCACCGGAGAGCTCATTCGGCTGCCGCTGTGCCTGGGCGGCGAGTCCGACCGCCTCGAGCATCGCCAGCGTGCGTCGCCGCCGCTCGGGCGCCGGCATGCCGACCAGCAGCAGCGGGTATTCGACGTTCTCGTAGGCCGAGAGCACGGGAATCAGGCTGAAGGTCTGAAAGATGAAGCCGATGTTGCGGGCGCGGAAGTCGGCCACCGCGTCGTCGTCGAGCGCGGCGATGTTCTGCTGACACACCTCGACCACCCCCGCGCTCGGCGTGTCGATGGCGCCGATGAGGTTGAGGAGGGTGGTCTTGCCGCTGCCCGAGGCGCCGATGACGATGGAAAAGCGATCGGGCGGAATCTCGAGCGTGAGGTCGTGGAGCGCGCGCACCTCGAGCGCACCGGCCTGATAGGTGCGCGACACGTGCGTCAGGCGCACGACGGCGGCCGTTGCCGCAGGCTGTGTCACCCTCGACCTCCTTGACCGAGCCGGTCTACTCGAAGCAGCGCGCGCGGTCCACCCGCGCGTGCCGGTACCAGTGGGTACCGAAGCGCCGACCGATACTATGGTACTATCCGGTACCAAGGCAAGCGCAGAACCATGCGGAAAATCACTATTGCAGCCCGGCCGGCGCCTGCGCCGCCGCCGGTGCGCGAGCGCATCCTGTGCGCTGCGATGGAAACCTTCATCGAAAAGGGCTATGCGGGCGCGAGCACGCTCGCGATCGCGCGGCGCGCGCGCGTCTCGAAGCGCGAGCTGTACGCACTCTTCGGCAGCAAGCAGGCGATGCTCGCCGCGTGCATCGCCGATCGGGCGCAGCGCATGGGAGTGCCGGGGGCGCTGCCGCGGCCACGCTCGCGGCAGATGCTGGCCGCGCTGCTGGCCCGCTTCGGCACGGTGCTGCTGCGCGAGATCTGTTCCCCGGAGGTGATCGCCGTCTTTCGTCTGGCGGTCCTCGAGGCGCAGCGCTCGCCCGAGGTGGCGCGGACGCTCGACGCGCACGGCCGTCGGGCGAGCCGCGCGGCGGCCCGCCGGGTGCTGGCGCGCGCGCGGGCGGCGGGCCTGATCGGCGGCGGGGATCTGCGGGCGATGACGGAGCAGTACCTGGCGCTCCTCTGGGGCGATCTTTTCATGCGTGTGCTGCTGCGGCTCGAGGAGGTCCCGTCGGCCGCGGCGCTCGCCCGCCGCGCCCGCCGGGCCACCGAGGGGTTCCTGCGGCTCTACCCGCAGGTCCGATAAGCGATCCTGAGCGGGGCGTTTGGGTATCCTTCGAGCCAAGGATGCTCGGCAAGACCAGCGTATTCCTCATCGGGCCCATGGGCTCCGGCAAGACCGCAGTCGGGCGGCAACTCGCCCGTGCGCTCGGCGTGCCTTTCTACGACAGCGACGCCGAGGTCGAGCGCCGTACCGGAGTCGACATCCCGTTTATCTTCGAGAAGGAGGGCGAAGCCGGTTTCCGGGCCCGTGAGCGCGAGGCGATCGAGGCCCTCACCCGGCTCGAGCACATCGTGCTCGCCACCGGCGGCGGCGTGGTGCTGCTCGAGGAGAACCGCCGGCATCTGGCCGAGCGCGGCCGCGTCGTGTACCTCGAGACGTCTGTGCCGCAGCAGGCCGACCGCGTGCGCCACGGGCGCAACCGCCCCCTGCTGCAGCAGCCGGGCGACATCGCCGGGCGCTTAGGGGAGCTCATGGACGTGCGCTCCCCGCTCTACAGCGAGATCGCCGACCTCACCGTCTCGACCGACGGCCGGCGCGTGGCAGCGGTCGCCGAGGAGATCCTGAAGCTGCTCGCCGCAAGCCCCGCGGCGCGCTGACGGGACCGGTCACGTATACTGCCGCCGACCGCGAAGCGCCTCCGGCTCAGCTCATCTCCCGCGCGCAGTGGATACCCTCAAGGTCGAACTCGGCAGCCGCAGCTACCCGATCCTGATCGGTCCGGGCCTGCTCGCGCACGCCGAGGCACTGAGCGCTCACGTGCCGGGCCGCGACCTGCTCATCGTGAGTAACACCACGGTGGCGCCGCTGTATCTGGCGGCGCTCACGGCGAGTCTTGCCGCGAAGCATCGGCTCGAGGTGATACTGCCGGACGGCGAGGTGCACAAGACGCTCGCCAACGCCGCGCGCGTGCTCGACGTGCTCATCACCAACCGCTTCGGCCGCGACTCCACCGTGCTCGCGCTCGGCGGTGGCGTGGTGGGCGATCTCGCGGGCTTCGTGGCGGCCTGCTATCAGCGCGGCGTCGCCTTCGTGCAGGTACCGACCACGCTCCTGGCGCAGGTCGACTCGGCCGTCGGCGGCAAGACCGCCGTCAACCACCCCGGCGGCAAGAACCTGATCGGCGCCTTCCATCAGCCGGTGGCGGTGATCTCCGACACCGCGACGCTCGCGACGCTGCCGCCGCGCGAGCTGCGCGCCGGGCTCGCCGAGGTGATCAAGTACGGCCTCATGTGCGATGCGGGCTTCTTCGAATGGCTCGAGGCGCACCTGGCGGAGCTGCTGGCGGGCAAGCCCGAGGCACTCGCCCACGTGGTACGCCGCTCCTGCGAGATCAAGGCCATGATCGTCGGCCGCGACGAGCGCGAAGAGCGCGGCGACCGGGCGTTGCTCAACCTCGGTCATACCTTCGGGCACGCGGTCGAATCCGCGACCGGCTATCGCAGGTGGCTGCACGGGGAGGCCGTGGGAGCGGGGCTGGTGATGGCAGCGGCGCTGTCGCGCGAGCTCGGTCTCGTCAGCCCCGAGGAGCTGGTGCGCGTGCACACCCTGATCGAGCGCGCCGGACTTCCCACCCGCACCGCGGGCGTCGCGCCGTGGACGGTGCTCGAGCACATGCGCATCGACAAGAAGGTGCTCGGCGGGCGGCTGCGCCTGGTGCTGCTGCGGCGGATCGGCAACGCGTTCCTGACGGCAGATTATCCCGAGGACGCGCTCGAGCGGACGCTGCAGGCGTTCTGCGGGTGAGGCAACCATGAACGACACCGCGCAGGCTTCCGGGCTGCTCGCGCCTTACGCCGCCCTTGATGCGCGCTCGCGCGGGCGGCGCTACCCGGAAGCGAAGCCGGAGCTGCGCAGCGAGTTCCAGCGCGACCGCGACCGCATCATCCACTCGAACGCCTTTCGGCGCCTGGTCTACAAGACGCAGGTGTTCGTCAATCACGAAGGCGATCTCTACCGCACCCGCATCACCCACTCGATCGAGGTGGCGCAGATCGCCCGCTCGGCATCGCTCGCGCTCAACTTGAACGAAGCGCTCACCGAAGCCATCTCACTCGCGCACGACCTGGGGCATACGCCTTTCGGGCACGCCGGCCAGGACGCGCTGAATGAGTGCATGCGCGACTACGGCGGCTTCGAGCACAACCTGCAGTCGCTGCGCGTGGTGGACGAGCTCGAGGAGCGCTACGCGGAGTTCCCGGGCCTGAATCTCACCTTCGAATGCCGCGAGGGGATCTTGAAGCACTGCTCGGTGCGCCACGCGCGCGAGCTCGGCGAGCTCGGCGAGCGCTTCCTCAAGCGCCAGCAGCCCGGGCTGGAGGCGCAGATCGCCAACCTCGCCGACGAGATCGCCTACAACAATCACGACGTCGACGACGGCATCCGCGCGCAGCTCCTCACGGTCGAGGCGCTGTGCGCGACGCGCATGTTCCGCCGCCAGTACGAGGCGGTCACCGCGCGCTACCCGGATCTGAGCGAGCGGCGCCTCGTGCACGAGATCATCCGCCGCATGATCAATCACATCGTGCTCGATCTCATCCGCACGACGCAGGCGCAGCTCGCGAGCGCCCAGCCCGGCTCGATCGACGACGTGCGCGCCCTCGCTAAGCCGCTCGCAGCGGTGAGCGAGGAGTGCCGCGCGGAGCACCTCGAGCTCAAGGAATTTCTGCGCGAGCAGGTCTACCGCCACTACAAGGTGCTGCGCATGACGGCGAAGGCGCGTCGCGTCGTGCACGAGCTGTTCGACGCGTTCTTCAGGGACGTGACGCTGATGCCGCCCGAGTACCGCGATGCAGCGCTGCGATCGGAAGCTGCCGGTCCGGGCGCCGGACGTGCGCGGACGGTGGCCGATTACATCGCCGGCATGACCGATCGCTACGCGATCCTCGAGCACCAGCGCCTCTTCGATCCCGCCGAGCGCACCTGACCCCGCACCAGCCGCCACGGCTAACCCATCCTGTTTCTGGATTCCGTGCGCCGGTTCTCACTAGGCGCAACCGGGACCGCTTCTGCTCTTAGACTCATAACTACCTGTTTAGGCTGAACTTTCAGGCCATTTTGGCGCTCCCCGGCGTTTGTCATAACCTCTTAATTGACATAAGTCCCTGACCTGCCTAGAGTTATGTCACAACAAAGCAACGGGTCATGAACAAGACGAGCCGAGAAAAAGAGGCGGTGCTGAGCGTCTTCGCTGCGCTCGTGCAGCCGCTCATGCGCCTCGCGTTCGAGTACGGGATCTCGGCCGGCGAGATCGCCGGAGTCGTGCGTCGCGTTTACATCCAGTCACTCGAAGCTCGTCTGGTCGAACAGAAGAGACCAACTACGGATGCGCGTCTCGCGGTAGTCGCAGGACTCGCGAAGTCGGATGTCAGCGCGCTGCGCGAGGCGTCGAGGATCGGAGCACCGCACAGCCTTCGGTCCCCGGTAAGCCTCGATCAAGTGACAAACCTGCTGACGGTCTGGCACACGCAGCCGGGCTTTTCCGGTGCCTACGGACTCGCGCTCGAGTTGGATTTGCGGCCTACACCCGGTTCACCGCGCCGCAGCTTCCGCGAACTTACTGAAGCGGCATGCCGCGGCATCGACGAAGACGCGCTGCTTGACGAGTTGGTAGCCGCTGGTTCCGTGGAGGTTATCGACGGGAGCACCGTGCGGTGCCTGTCCCGAGCGTACTTGCCCCAAGGCGCTGACGTGAAGCGGATTGAGCGCATGGGCCGCTTCCTCGCGAGCGTAGCAGCAAGCTTTGTGCACAACGTCATGCGCCTAAATACAGACCCATTGTATTTCGAGC
>Ga0335082_10000653_pt1 | contig 35969 bp, 36 predicted proteins | sample Lox_Sample_41_FD_206718 | JGI IMG/M metagenome (GOLD analysis project Ga0335082, IMG submission 206718) | Soil microbial communities from Loxahatchee National Wildlife Refuge, Florida, United States - Lox_Sample_4.1 | ecosystem: Environmental > Terrestrial > Soil > Wetlands | place: USA... | reverse complement strand
GCGCCGTGCTTTAAGGGCTGCACCGACGACGAGTACCGGGCCGAGGTCGTCCGGGTGCAGGATTTTCTCGACTCGCGGGGCGAGTCGCTGAAGCGGGCATTTGCGGTAGAACGTGATGAGGCGTCGGCGAAACTGGAGTTCGAGTCGGCCGCGACGATTCATGCCCGTCTCGATAAGCTCGCTCCGGTCGTGCAGCAAATGCCGGAGGCTGTCCGGCGGATCGATCAGATGCGGGCTCTGATCGTGCAGAGATCGGCGCAGGCTGAGTGCGTTGCACTATTTCGTGTCGACTCGGGGGCACTTGCCGGCCCCCTCGACTTTCCGATCTCGGCGCCCGAACACACGAAATCGCAGTCGATGGAAGCGCGGATACAAGCCGCTCTGGAAACGTTGCCCGCAGCTGATCCGAAAAACGCAGGTGAGCGCATGGAGCACCTGGCGATTCTGAAACGCTGGTTCTATCGGGGCATGCGTGCGGGAGAGATTTTCTTCGCTGAATCGAATGGCGAACTGCCGATGCGGCGAGTCGTCCGTGGCATCGGGCGCGTGTTCAAGGGAGAGACACCCGAGACTGCGTTGCCGACGGAATCAAAACCAACACCTTGAACCACGGAGGAGCACGGAGGAACATCATTCCCTCCAATCGCCCGCTCTTACTTAGAATAGGGATATGGCCAAGAAAACTGCAAAGAATTCCGCAAAGAAGAAATCTTCCCGAAAGAAGCCCGTGCCAAGGAGTTCACAGTTTCAGGCGGTATCCGGTCAGGCCCTGCGCGAGCATCTTCTTTACCTGCTGCGTGACGGCGGTGCGCACGTCGGCTTCGACGCCGCGATGGGCGATTGGCCCGTACAGCTCGCTGGCGCGAAAGTCGCCAACTTTCCCCATACCGCATGGATGCTGCTCGAACACATGCGCATTGCGCAGTGGGACATCCTGGAGTTCAGCCGGAACCGCAAGCATGTTTCGCCGGAGTGGCCCGAGGGCTACTGGCCTGCGAGTGAAGCTCCGCCGAGCGAAAAAGCGTGGCAGGCGAGCATGGCCTCGTTCAAAAAAGACCTGCGAGCGATGGAAAAGCTGGTTTCTGAGAAGAAGACCGACCTCTACGCGAAGATTCCGTGGGGCGATGGGCAAACAATCCTGCGCGAGGCCTTGCTCGTGGCCGACCACAACGCCTATCACCTGGGACAGCTGGTGATGCTGAGGAAAAGCATTGGAATTTAGTGGAGACCAGGTTTCAAAGTTTCAAGGTTTCAGAGTTTCAAGGTTTCTCGATCATTGGGCACTTTGAAACATTGAAGCCCTGAAACTTTGAAACCTGTTTCACGCACTCTTGCGCTCGGTCGCTTGAGCCTTCAGATCCACCGCTCGCTTCCGGAACACGACCTTCACCCCTTCCCGCCAGTGCTCGTCGATGGCGAGCAGTTCCCACTCGATCTCAGGCGACAGGTAACGCAGGATCGTGTCGGTCGCCGGATGCACGTGCAGAGCGGGCGCAACCAGCATCAGCAGCGGCTTCTGCATCGAGAGTTCGTGCCCCTGAAAGTAGCCGAACTTGCGAAACTCGCCTCGCTCCTCATGCCATGCCACGCGTGACCAGTAATCGACACCCTGCAACGGCAGATGGATGTCTTCATCGGCCTTGAGTTCGATCACCGCCAGCCGGTTGTCTCGCGTGAGCGTGAGCACGTCGATCATGGCGCGATCGGCGGCCGAAAACGCTGGAACCTGCGAGTAGACCGTGTGGCGCGCACTCTCTTGTCCGCCGATTTCGCGCCCTCGCAGCCGGTTATCGAGTTCCCCGACATTCTTGATCACGACCGACTCAAGCCACCGTTCCGGATGCATCCGCCACAGCGGATGCGACTTCGGTCCGTCTTTATGGCGAATCGACGCCGCCAGTCGCACCAGGTCGGCAAACTGCGCCTCGTTTTGCTCCTCCAGGACACGCTCTTCCGCACCGACTCCGAAGACGATTTCCTGCCCACTTTGGAAGTTTCGCGGGTCGTGGGCGATGCGCGCCTGTGCGAACTCCAGTCCGCACAGGCGAAACGAAATCAGCCCAGACCCGAGTATGGAGACCTCGCTCTCGGGAAGGATCGACTGGATCTGCGAAATCGAATCGGCAAAGCGCTCGCGCGCCGCATCTTCGTCGGTCGCATGTACCAGCCGGGTGTTGAGATTGCCGCAGTCGGCGGTATCGGCCGGATTCAGGCTGTCTTCGCGCTCGTCGAACTCATACAGGTGCCACTTCGCCACCGTCGGATGCAGATGCGCCATGCGTTGCTGAGTCAAGGTGATCGTGCCATTGGGCAGAACGACCGCCAGACCGTCCACCACGCGTTTTTCCTGCGCCAGACGGCATGCGTCAAGCCAGAGCAAGCCGCAGGTCAATGCGCCATCGATCGTCGCCTGCGTCTCCTGAGCGTTCACGCCGACAACCGCCAATGCGCGCTGGCCCTGCTGCATCAGTCCGCGAACATACGCCGGACCAAACGAGTGCTCCAGATCCATGCTGGTAGTGAGCCGGACCACGTACCAGCCGGGGAAATTGCGCTCCAACGCGCGCCGGAACCGGGCGGCATAGGCAGTCCGCGCGGCATGCCGGGCTGCGGGCGAGCGGCGATCACGATCACGGCAGAACTCCATTTTTGCCGGGCGGTTCTGCCCCAAGCGCTGCACTTGCAGCCGCACTGTTCCGCCTTTGACTTCCGCGTCGAGCACCCGCCGAACGACATTCCGTTCATGCGACCAGAGGTGGAGCAGACACTTGTTGAACTCGCCGGAAATGGAGTACTTCGCCTCTGTCAGATCGAATGTCACGGTGCCATCTTCCACGACTACAGCCGCTCGTGATCCGGCAAGAAAACCGGCGAGCATCTGGCGGAGCGAGTCCGGAGTCATCCCGCGATTGTTTTCCGGATTCGGACGAGCGTCTGTGACGAGTGAACAGCGAATTTGTGGCGAAAGAGCTCCGAGCCGCGAGCTACGAGCCTCGATCGATCAGGTTGGGAACAGTGTCGTGGGATAATAGATGGAGTGGGAGTCGTTTCTCAGCAGAGGGGCATCCAAAGAGCGTGAGCACAAACCACCAACATTTCTTTTTCGAGCACTACGGCCTTACGAATCAAGACGTTGAGAAGTACCTGGCAGCCGCGCTTTCGGCCGGCGGAGACTACGCCGACCTCTATTTTGAGTACCTCACCTCGACCGCTCTGATGGTCGACGAGTCGATGGTCAAATCGGCGTCACAGGGCATTACGGCGGGATGCGGCGTGCGTGTAGTTTCCGGCGAGCGCACCGGCTACGCCTACACCGACGACCTCACGCCCGCCAGGATTCTGCATGCTGCCCGCACTGCCGCACTGATCGCCAGTGCCCCAGCCAAAACCACGGTTGCAGGGTTTCAGGAGAAGCCTGCGCGCAGCCTGTATCCCGTGACATTGCCTTCGGTCGATGCTGAGATTACCGCCAAGGTCGAATTGTTGATGCGCGCCGACCGCGCGGCTCGCGCATTCGATCCCCGTATTAAAGAAGTCCGCGCCAGCTATGCTGATGAACTGCGGAACATCCTCGTTGTCGGTTCTGACGGCACGTTCGCAGAAGATTCCCAGCCGCTGGCACGCATGAACGTGAACTGCATTGCCAAGACCGATTCGAACTCCGCCCGCGGCACATCCGGTGGCGGTGGAAGAATTGCCCTCGACTTCTTCTTTGCGGAAAAGAATCCGGAATACTTTGCGAAGGAAGCAGCACGGCAGGCACTCCTGCAGCTTGACGCGCGAGAAGCTCCGGCCGGTGATATGGAAGTCGTGCTCGGTCCGGGATGGCCCGGCGTGCTGCTGCACGAAGCGGTTGGACACGGATTGGAAGCTGATTTCAATCGGAAGAAGACGTCTGCGTTTGCGGGACTGATCGGCAAGCGCGTAGCTAGCGAGAAATGCACGGTCATAGACAACGGCACGATGCCATGGCGGCGCGGATCGTTGAATGTCGACGACGAGGGCCAGCCGACGCAGGAAACCGTGCTGATCGAGAACGGGATCCTGAAGAACTACCTCAGCGACAAGCTGTCGTCGAAGCTGATGGGCTTGGCCGACACCGGCAACGGACGCCGCGAGAGTTACGAGCACATTCCCATGCCGCGCATGACGAACACTTACCTGCTTGCCGGCCAGGACGATCCTCAGGACATCATTCGCTCCGTAATGCACGGAGTGTATGCGGTGAATTTCGGCGGCGGCCAGGTCGACATCACGAACGGAAAGTTTGTGTTCTCCGCGTCCGAGGCGTACATGATCGAGAACGGCCAGATCACGGCTCCAATCAAGGGCGCGACCTTGATCGGCAATGGGCCGGACGTGCTGACCCGTGTTTCGATGGTCGGCAACGACCTGAAGCTCGACGAAGGCGTCGGCACCTGCGGCAAAGATGGACAAGCGGTGCCTGTGGGCGTGGGCATTCCGACGATCAAGGTGGACCGGTTGACCGTGGGCGGAACCGCAAGGAAGGATCCAGGCGGATTTATGCAGTAAATTCGGCTGCGAGCTTCGAGCCACGAGCTTCGAGCTTGCCGTTGTTGTCTATTTTTGCTCGCAGCTCATAGCTCGCGGCTCGCAGCCCTACGAAATCTGAGATGACGACTACTCTAGAAACCAGCAACGAGAAACAAGCAACCGACTTAAAAGACCTTGCCACCGACGTCGTCCGCTGCGCCATGCAGGGCGGCGCATCTGCGGCGGAATGTGTCGTCCGCGAGGGCGATGAGTTTTCCACCGTCGTCCGCATGGGGCAGGTCGAGACCCTCAAAGAGTCCGGCTCGAAGGCCATCGGCGTGCGTGTTTTCTTCGGCCAGCGTGCGGCATCGACGTACTCGAGCGACTTCTCCGGCCAGGGTATCGAACGCATGTTGAAGTCGGCGCTTGAACTCGCGAAGATCACCTCCGAAGACCCGTTTGCTGGAATTCCGGAAGCTGGCAAACTCGGCTCGCTTCCCGGTAATCTCGACCTCTACCACGAAGACGTCTACTCTCTCCCCGGCGCCGAGCGGATCGATTACGCCCGACGCGCCGAAAAGGCTGCGCTCGACTTTGATCCGCGTATGAAAAATTCCGAGGGCGGCTCGTTCGACGCTGCTACCGGGCGCAAAGTCCTTGCCAATTCGCACGGTTTCGTCGGCGAATATCGCCGGTCGTACTGTTCGGTGGCGGTAGTTCCGATCGCGCAGGACGATCAAGGCAATATGCAGCGCGACTATTGGTATTCGGTCGCCCGCAGCCTGGCAAAATTGGACCCGGCTGAGAAAGTCGGCAAAGAGGCAGCGCGCCGAACGATCCGCCGCCTCGGTGCGCGTAAGGTGAAGACTGCTCACGTCCCCGTGGTCCTTGATCCGATGGTTGCCAGCTCAATGCTCGAGCACATCTTTGAGGGAGTGAACGGCGACTCCGTCTATCGCGGCGCGTCATTCCTTGCCGGCAAGCTCGGACAGAAGATTGCTTCTCCCAACGTCACCGTCATTGACGACGGCACGATGCTTGGTGGCTTCGGCACCACGCCCTTCGACGGCGAAGGCATTCCGACCCGCCGTACGGTCGTCGTGGAAAGCGGAGTTCTGAACTCATATCTCCTCAATACCTACACGGCGAAGAAGCTCGGCCTCGAAACTACGGGCAACGCCTCGCGCGGACTGGCGGGCACGCCCAGCATCGGTCTTGGCAACTACTTCCTGCAGCCGGGGACGAAGGCTCCGCAACAAGTCATCGGTGAAATCAAAGATGGCCTCTACGTTACCGAGTTTCTCGGCATGGGCGTGAACCTCGTCACCGGCGATTATTCGCGCGGGGCCTCGGGCCTTTGGATCGTCAATGGCGAACTCGCATATCCGGTAGAAGAGATCACCGTGGCAGGTAATCTGAAAGACATCTTCCTCAATATCTCCGAGATCGCCAACGATCTGGAGTTCCGCGGAAGTGTGGCCTCGCCCACGATTCGCATCGACGGCCTGACGGTAGGCGGCGAATAGTGGGCCCTCCAGCGCCGTTCTGGGGGTGATGCCGCGAACTGCCGTGGATCAAGTGCCTTAGTAATTTGTCGCGCTGCGTAAACAGCAGCTCGTAGATGGTGCTCGATATTTTTCATTTCGAGATGTGAGGACGTTTCTGAGGGAGCGCGCCAGCCAAGCGCTGCCACTTCTCTTCCTCGAGGCACCCTCCCGGCGCCTGGCATCTATAGAATGAACGGTGTCGTATATTTCAACCCATGATGCAAACCGTCTTCTTCATATCCTGGGAAAGGATCTTTTATGCAATCACGCGAACTCGGACGCAGCGGCCTGAGAGTATCGGCCCTCGGGCTCGGCTGCATGGGCATGTCGGAGTTTTACTCCAAACGTGACGACAGCGAATCCATCGCTACCATTCATCGCGCACTCGAACTTGGAATCAACTTTCTCGACACTGCCGACGTGTACGGGCCTTTCACGAACGAGGAACTGGTGGGCCGGGCGATCGACGGCAAGCGCGATGACATCGTGCTGGCAACGAAATTCGGAATTGTGCGTGACCCGAAGAACCCTCAGGCGCGCGGCGTCAACGGCAAGCCCGACTACGTGCGCAAATGCTGCGAAGCCAGCTTGCAGCGGCTGGGAGTGGATCACATTGACCTCTACTATCAGCATCGCGTCGATCCCGACACTCCGATCGAGGAAACGGTTGGCGCCATGGCGCAACTGGTGGACGAAGGGAAAATACGATATCTGGGATTGTCGGAGGCGGGTGTCAAGACGCTGCGGCGAGCCGTGAAGGTACATCCGATTGCGGCGCTGCAGACCGAGTACTCGCTGTGGACACGCGATCCGGAAGCGGAGATTCTCGCGACCTGCCGCGAACTCGGCATCGGATTCGTCGCTTATAGCCCGCTGGGCCGGGGCTTTCTCACGGGCCAATTCAAGAAATTTGACGATTTGCCGGCGGATGACTACCGGCGTTTCTCGCCGCGCTTCCAAGGAGAGAACTTCCAGAAGAATCTCGACCTGGTGAAGCAGGTCGAACTCATGGCGCGCGAGAAGGACTGCGCGCCGTCGCAACTGGCGCTGGCATGGGTGCTCGCGCAAGGCGATGACGTCGTCCCGATTCCGGGCACCAAGCGCAGAGAGTACCTGGAAGAAAACGTGGGCGCGCTGCAGCTCGAGTTGACCATCGATGACTTGCGCCGCCTGAACGACGTCTTCCCCACCGGAGCCGCTGCGGGAGAGCGCTATCCCGAGCACATGATGAACCTGGTCAACGGCTGAGACCAGCCGCCGGAGCAGAGGAATTACTTCGGCTCCGGCAGCAGTCCTAGTTGTTTCATGATGCGGAGCTGATCGAACTCGCTCCATTCCTCGACGATCTTTCCCTTCTTGATCCGCCAGATGGTGATGCCGCGGCCTTGCAGCTTCTTGCCGGTGGCAGGAAGGCCATTGCCTTCGCCGGTGTTGGTGCCGGTTCCTGTCCATAGAACCGTCACCAGATCGCCTTCAGCGATTTCCTTCACCACGGTCATCTTCAAGTCGGGAAACGCTCGCTTCCATCCCCGCGCCGCTTCCTGATCTTCTTTGAGACCGACGTCGCGCGTGACGCCGTGGTTGATGAAGTCTTTCGCGTAAATCTCCTCGGCGACCTCGAACTTCCCCTGGTTGAAGATCTCTTCGAAAACGCGCCGCGCAACGGCCTTGTTCCTGGCTGCGTCCGCAGCAAATCCGGACGAGACGAAAGCGCAGAGAAACAACGTCAGCAACGTGCCGGCTCTCTTCATGGGCAGCATCTCCTCGAACAGGTACGGAAGCGTGTATCCCGAAGTTCCTTGCTGTCATTCCCGTTTTGGTCATGCGCGCGACGGTGTCTGCCAGAAGAAAACATCGCTAGGACAGCATCTTGTTCATCTCGGCATGCGGCACTCCGCTGTCGAGTGCACTGTACGTACCGGACGACTTCAGTTCGTCGGCGATGCGAACCAGCAGCCCTAACGTGGCCCGCATCGGACCCGAACCCAGGCTCACGCGCGCCACACCGAGTTGTTCAAGTTCTGGAATGGAGGGCGATCCAGGCATCGCGAGAATGTTTACTGGACAATGCAGATCCTTCACCAGCCGCCGAATCGTCTCGGCGTCTCCCAAACCGGGCGCAAATACACAGTCTGCGCCGGCATCGCGGTAGGCACTCAGCCGGCGCAGGGTTTCGTCATACTGCGCTGCAGGACCGCCCGCGGAAATCAAATACACGTCGGTGCGGGCATTGACGACGGCCGGCACCCGCATCTGGGCCGCCATGGCGCGTACAGCCTTGATCTTGTCTACCGCCAACGAAATGTCGACCAGTGGCCGGGAAGCATCGCCGGTTCGATCTTCAAAGTTCATCCCGATTGCTCCCGCTTCGATCAGCTCCTTTGCAGTTCGGGCGGCATCTTCGGGAGTCGACCCGTAGCCCGCTTCAATATCGGCCGATACGGGTACGCTCACCGCACGAGAGATGCGGCCGATGCGTGCCATCATTTCTTCGCGCGGGATCTTCTGCCCATCGGGATAGCCTAGCGAAAACGCAATGCCCGCCGATGTGGTCGCAAGCGCTGGGAAGCCGGCCGATTGAATGATGCGGGCGCTGGCGACGTCCCATACGTTGGCGAGCACAAGCGCGCGGGGCCCGCGATGAAGCTGGCGAAACTGCACTGCCTTGTCGACTTGAGAAGCCATAGGGAAATAGATTGCGCAGCCTCAGGATTCGTTGAGGGAAAATTCAGCGCTCGCGCGCCTTGCCTCGCATGCGTTCGATAAAGCTTGGCACGTGCACTACGGCCCGGCCGACTGTTCCGCGCCCGATTTCCTGCACTCCGTCGTGCGCGCTGACGCGCATGGTGTAGAAACGCCCGTCGAACGATTCCAGTTCGGCCGTGGCGCGAATCTTCATCCCGATGCCGCTTGCAGCTCTGTGCTCCACGTGAATCGAAATCCCGACTGTTATCTCTCCCTGTTCACAGTAGGGCTGCAGCGCATGGAAGCATGCGGTTTCCATCAGCCGGATCATGTCAGGAGTGGAATATACCGGCGGCAACTCGGGATGGTGCGCCGCCAGCGTGTGTTTGAGCTCGACGGTTTCTTGCGCTTCGCCACGCGCGCCGATGGGAACGGGAACGGCCATATTTGGACGGCAGAAGTAAGAAGTCAGATTGCAGAGTGACGACGAAATCGTTACAGACTGAATCTTGTGAATTCACCCACTTGCAGTCTCCAGGTTCGTAGCTCAAGCTCGTAATTCACTTCTGCATTCTGACTTCTTACTTCTGACTGAGCTACGCCGCGACCCTCCCCTTGCGCCGCGTTTCGATGCCATCGAGTGCGGTCCACAGCGCTTTCGCTGCGGTCTCGGCCGCGGCCAGCGCCTTCTCCGCGCTTTGCGGATTTGCCTGTACTCGTTTCGCGAGTTGCTTGCGCCACACCTGGGAGTGAAACACGTCGGCAGTCGTGTGCAGTGTGAAGTACGCACGCGTCTTTTCGTCGGCACCGTACAGCTCGCGCAGGCCGCGATCCTTCTCCGCAGCCACGCGCGGCACTTGCGACTCGTACGCATAGAAGGCCGCCAGGGCTTCTTCCGGAGTGCCCTCGCTGGCCACGCGGTGAAAGTACGAAACCAGTCCCCGCATTTCCGCCACGGTCTGGCGCTTGCGCTGACGGCTGCCGCCCATCCCGTCCACGAAATCGAGCCACAGTTCGGCATGGGAACGCTGCGGATCGCCGAAGGCATCTTCCCCGCCTTTTTCATCGGTCATATTCGCGAGCACGGCACGGCGTAGTTCGCCTTCATCCAGCCGGATTCCAAGTTCCGCCAGATACGTTGGAAACGCGACCACATGTGCGTAGTAGGCTTCGGCGTATTCGCACAGATCTTCGCGGGTCAGTTTTCCTGCCGCCCACGCCTTGTAAAACGGATGACAAAGAAGGTCATATTTATGAATGCAGTCGTCGAGACGGGAAAGAAATACATCGGCTTTCATTTTCACCTCGGAATCCCACTATACGAACTGCGGGCGTCGATGACAAGACGGACGATCGGCTCCGGCTGATTCGTGGGATTGTTACAATCTAAACACTGGTTCCCCGCCTAAGTCGTAGGTCTTGAGTTCGTACGAATGCAGCCGTTCAACGAACATTTCGACGTTGTTGTTGTCGGCGCCGGCCATGCAGGATGCGAAGCCGCGATGGCTGCTGCCCGTATGGGCCTGAAGACCGCGCTCTACACGCTCAATGTCGATCTGATTGCGCAGATGTCGTGCAACCCGGCAGTGGGTGGCATCGCCAAGGGGCATCTCGTCCGGGAAGTCGATGCTCTCGGCGGGATCATGGGCGAAGTCACCGACGCGGTCGGGATCCAGTTCAGGCTCTTGAACACTTCTCGCGGTCCGGCCGTCTGGTCGCCCCGCGCGCAGTGCGACAAGCAGGCCTACCGGCTGAAGATGCGTGAGGTGCTCGAATCGCAGCCGAATTTGAAGATCAAGCAGGCGGAAGTAGCGGACGTGATTGTGGAACCGCTGACCGCCGATCGTGATTCACCGTTCGCGGAAGAGTCGTTAGTCGATGGTCGTTCGTCGCTTGGGGGACCCTTGCAGGATCATCCCTCTGGGCGAAGCGACGGGTTCGCCGTCGCAAATGGCGATCAGCGATCAGTGAACAGCGGTGTTGCCAACGACCAACGACCAACGACCAACGACCGAATTCGTGGCATTCTCCTTCGCGACGGCCGCCGCGTTTCTGCCCGCGCCGTCATCATCACCACCGGCACCTTTCTGAATGGCCTGATTCATTGCGGCGAGCAGCGGTATCCGGCCGGCCGATCGGGCGAACCTCCGGCAGTGCTTCTCGGCGAAGCGCTCAAGAGACTCGGCCTGCGCGGATGCCGGCTCAAGACCGGCACGCCGCCGCGTCTCGACGGACGCACCATCGACTGGTCGAAGTTCGCCGAACAGCCGGGCGATCCTGACCCTACGCCGTTCAGCTTCCGCACCAAGCGCGTAGCCCACCACGACAAGCAGGTCCCGTGCTATATCGCCTTTACGACGGAGGAGACGCATCGCATCATTCGCGAGAACGTGCACCGCTCGCCGATGTACAGCGGGCAGATCCAGTCCATCGGGCCGCGCTACTGCCCGTCGATCGAAGACAAGATCGTTAAATTTCCCGACAAGCTCACGCACCAGCTCTTTCTTGAGCCCGAGGGCCTGAACACGCACGAAATCTATGTCAACGGCATGAGTACGTCTCTGCCGATTGACGTTCAACTCGCGATTCTCAAGTCGATTCCCGGCCTCGATCAAGCCGAGATGATGCGTCCCGGGTATGCCATCGAATATGACTCGATTGATCCGACAGAACTCAATCGCACGCTGGAAACCAAGAAGATTTCCGGGCTCTTTCTGGCGGGACAGATCAATGGAACATCAGGCTATGAAGAAGCTGCCTGCCAGGGGATCATGGCGGGGATCAATGCCGCGCTGCAGGTGAAGGGCGAAGCGCCGCTGGTACTCGATCGCACCGAGGCGTACACGGCGATCCTGATCGACGATCTGATCTCGAAGGGCACGAATGAGCCGTATCGCATGTTCACGTCGCGCGCCGAGTTCCGCCTCCATCTGCGGATCGACAACGCCGACCGCCGTCTGACGCCACACGGCAGGCGAGTCGGGCTGATTTCGGACGAAGCCTGGGCAGAATTCCAACGCAAGGAACATCGTCTGCACGACATGAAGAAACTCCTCGAAGGCACCCGATTGACCAGCGAGATGTTGGAACAGATCGAGTTGTTGGCGGACGACCCCTCATCTGCTCTCGGACAGCCCCTGTCCCAGGTTCTCAAGCGTCCAGAGATCTCAATCGAAAACTTGGCACCTGTTCTTCGTAAGCTCGCGCCTGATTTCTTCGTTCGGCCGACTGATCACCAACCACTGGCCACTGATCACTTGCCTTCCGACGTCCGCAACGAACTCAAATCCGTCGAAACCGAGATCAAGTACGCCGGCTATCTCGATCAGCAGCAGCGGGCCATCGATCGCCTGAAGAAAGCCGAGCAGCGGCGCATCCCGCATTGGTTTGACTATCGCGCCGTCAGCGGCCTGTCGCGCGAGATGCAGGAGAAGCTCACGCGAGTCGTTCCGCAAACACTGGGGCAGGCATCGCGCATTCCCGGAGTAACTCCGGCGGCGGTTTCGCTGATCAATGTGTACATCGAGATTCAGGCTCGCCGCCGAGATCAGGCCGAAGCCCTGCGATCCTAGCGTGAGCTCACTTTCTCCACCACCGCCCGCAATTCCTCATACGACATCGCCCCGGGATGGTACATGGCGACCTTCCCTGCCCGGTCCAGCACGACCAGCGTCGGGGTTGTGCTCGCTCCATACACATTGAAGTTCAACTTGCTGATCGGTACAGGCATATCGGCCAGACTCTTGTAGAAGCGTTGACGGACGGCTTCGATATACATCTTTTCGCGCGCCGGGCTGGCGTCGTCTTCCTGGGCGGTGTAGCCGTAGAGCTGGGTAGGACCCATCACGACCAGCCCGGCCTGCCGGAACTCCTGGCGGATGCGAGCGATGATCGGCACTTCCGCCTTGCAGTCTCCGCACCAGTGCGCCCAGAAGAAGAGCAGCACCGGCGAGCCCTTCAGTGCCGCCAGGACCGGAGGCCTCGGTCCGAGGTATTGCGTGCTTTCCAGTGCCGGGGCCGGCGCGCCCACCAGCAAGATGAGGTTCAAGTTCTTCTGCAGCCGCGCCGCAATTGACGTGCTTCCGTACCTGGCTAGCGCCCCGCGCAGCAGGGTTGCTGCCTGGGTTCGCCGCCCGGTCTCCGACATACTTTGGGCCAAAACTTCATAGGCGGCGCCGAGCGCAATCGGCAGATGCGGCTCGGAATCAAGTTTCTGCTTCGCCAAGAGCTGTTCGGAAAGCTTCCGTGTTTCCCGGGCATAGCCGACTGCCAGGCTCCACTGCTTCATCGTCGCTGCTCCCCTGGCGACCCACGACAGCGCTTCCAGGTATTCGGGCGTCACACCGTGGCGCGAGCGGTAAGTCCGCAGCTCACTTTCGGCAGCGGCGTAGCTGTTCTGGCCCACCTGAGCCCGGACGTCATCAACCAGCCCAGCGCTTGCCGCCGCCGGGGCTGTTAGGAGCGCCGCTGCCAGCAATGTTCGGCAGTAGATCCCGGTATTCAACCCCATGTCCTGATGATGAACGACCCTGCGGAAAGTTGCAAACCTCGACCCGGCTGCATCTTCCTGTCTCCCAATCCCTTACCTTAGTAAGCCTAGAATCTCCTAGCTATTTTCCACAGGAATAGGTACACTTTAGCTGCGTTTGATCTTTGCGGTTGTAAGCAGTACCCCGCTTCAATGCGTGACCTGCCTGCACTTTCCTGCGAAACTCAGCGCACATTTCAACACAAAGGAACAAAAGCAACACCATGGAAACAGGAACAGTAAAGTGGTTTAACGATGCCAAGGGCTATGGTTTCATCAGCCGTCAAAACGGGGAAGACGTATTCGTGCACTTCTCCGCCATCCAGGCGAACGGATTCCGTAGCCTGCAGGAAGGTCAGCAGGTCCAGTTTGATGTCGTGAAGGGCCCGAAGGGCTGGCAGGCAGAGAACGTCAAAGGCGTCTAAAACCGCTTCAAAATCCGAAAGAAGGCGGCCGGGAGGCCGCCTTTCTTTTTTGCCTGTGATTCTGGCTTCGTACCCACGGACCTAGGCTGCGGACTGCTCGGCTTCAGCGACCGTGTTGTAGAAGCGGAAGAGACTCTCGACCTGCGTCACTTGCAGTGCCTGATGAATGCGCTGATTCACGCCCACCAGGCGCAGGCTTCGCCCGTCTCGTTGATGGCTGATATAGGCTCCAACCATCGCACCGATCCCGGCGGAATCGACCAGCGGCACTTGAGAAAAGTCCAAGATGAGAGTGGGGGAGGAGTCTGCCCGGACTTTCGCTTGAAACTCGAACAGGTTCGTGAGCAACAGCGGTCCCGTCAGGCGAAAGGTCTTTACGCCCGGACAGGATCCACTGAGTTCTTCGATCTGCAGAGCGCCGTCTGGCATGAACGGCATGTTAATCGCGGATGAATCACGCCGTGTTAAGGCAATGTTAAATTGCCACCCGGTTCATCGAGATGCACGTGCCATTACCGGGCTTCCGCTCCTCGTCCATTTGCCGCGTTTTCTAGGTCACATCTCCCTGACTTAGGACGTACTTGCATCAAAAGTCGTAGTACTACAGCACCCTTGTGGGCTCGCCGTACGACTGCCAACAATATCGAATGCGTATCGCGGCGCAAGGCCTCTCGTCCCACTTCACATTCACCAATGTTTTCAACAGATTAGCGGATTCGGCAGCGCGTCGCGCCGCCCAATTGCTGGCGCTCACCCTGCTCTTTGCGACGCTCGCCATAGCGGCCGGCTGTGGCAGCGCGGCGTCGAACAATCCGCCTCCGCCGACAAGCCCTGCGATATCCAGCTTCGCGCCAACCTCTGGCACTGCGGGAACCGTCGTTGTCGTCACCGGAACCAACTTGAACGGAGCCACCACGGTGACCTTTGGCGGAAAAGCGGCGGCGAGTTTCTCCGTCGATAGCTCCTCTCAGATCACTGCAACGGTCGCCAGCGGCACCACCACAGGCAAGATTCTTGTCGGAACGCCCAATGGCACCGCCTCGTCAGCCACGAACTTTACGATTCTCAATGCTCCGACGATCGCCAGCTTCAGTCCCGCCAGCGGCGTAGTGGGAACATCCGTCACGATCACGGGAACGAACTTCACCGGAGCCACAGCAGTTTCCTTCGGCGGCCACGCGGCGGCGACTTTCACCGTAGATAGCGACACCCAGATCACGGCCGTCGTCGGAGCCGGTACGGCAACGGGAAAGATTTCGGTTACGACACCAAATGGCACGGCGAATTCGGCCACCAACTTCACCGTGACGGCCTCGGCCCCGACCATCTCCAGCTTCAATCCGACAACCGGCCCAGTGGGCACCGCCGTCGTGATCACCGGCACCAATTTCACCGGAGCATCCGCCGTTGCGGTGAATGGCACTGCCGCCACGAGCTTTACGGTGAATAGCTCAACGCAGATCACCGCCGCCGTCGCCACCGGAAGCACGACGGGAAAGATCACGGTCACCACTTCGGGAGGTACAGCAACTTCGGCCACCAACTTCACCGTCACCACGGGCGGCGCGGCACTTGATCTCTCGATTGACGGCCTTTACCTGACGCAGGCCACGCAGGAATATCCAAATCCACAAGTTCCGCTGGTGCAAAACCGCAGCGCATGGGTACGCGTGTTCGTGAAGGCAAACCAGAGCAACTCGGTCGCTCCGCAGGTGAGAGTCGACTTCATCAAGGGATCGACCACCAACTCGCTCACCATCAATGCGCCCGGATCTTCTGTCCCGCTCACGATTGACCCGACGAACGCGACGGCATCGTGGAACGCGGCTGTATCGGCATCATGGATTCAAACCGGAACGCAGGTCGTTGCTACGGTCGACCCGACCAATGCCATTCCCGAAGCCGACGAAACCAACAACACCTTCACGCAGAACTTGGACGTCCGCAACCTGAAAACCTGGAAGGTCACGCTAGTCCCGGTTCACACCAAGGATGGCAATCAGGGTTCGGTGGGTCCCACGGGCCATACGACCGCCGACTGGGTGGACTTCGCCAAACGCATCCATCCAGTGCCCGACACCATCGACGTTATCGTCGGAAGCGTCATGAACTCCAGCATTACCACCCTGAAAAGCGATGACAGCGACAGCAGCTGGGACACTGTACTGAACGAGGTAACAGCGAAGCGCACGGCGGACGGCGCCAACGATCGCTACTATTTCGGCGCGGTTCATACGTCCTACAGCAGCGGTGTTGCAGGCTTGGGCTGGATTGGGCAGCCTGCTGCCATCGGTTGGGACGCGACCGGCAGCTTCCCCTCCGTGTTAGCCCACGAAGTCGGTCACAACTTCGGCCGGCAACATAGCCCCTGCGGGAATCCTTCGGGCGTCGACCCGAGCTATCCTTATGCCAACGCCATCATCGGCGTGCCGGGATGGGACGTCTTCGCATCCAGCAACAACATCAAGGGCGCATCCACCTACGTTGACATCATGAGCTATTGCTCGCCGGTATGGGTCAGCGACTATACCTACAAAGGCGTACTCACTTTCCGCGCCGGCAGCAGCATCGGCATCATCGTCAACAACAACACAGCCGCGACTCCTCCGGAAGGGCTGCTGATCTGGGGACGAATTGAAGATGGGCAGATCACGTTGGAGCCGGCTTTCCGCATTCCCGTGAAGAACGCCGAGCCGACATCTGGCCTCTATACCTGGGAAGCACATGACGCTATCGGCCGCGTGCTCGCCAGCGTGAGCTTCGACGCTCCCGAGGTCGCCGATATTCCCGACCGATCAGTGAAGATGTTCTCGTTCGTCGCTCCGCTGGACATCAACATTCTGGACGCCATCCAGACCATGCACCTGAAGTTTGGCGGACAGGAACTGGCGCGCCGGACGGTGTCGCTGGCTTCGGCTGACGACATTGAAGCGTCGGTGCACATCGAAGACTTGCCCGACCATCGCACCCAGATCGTCTGGGATGCGGACCGCTTCCCGGTGCTCATGGTCCGCGACGCCAACACGGGAGAAGTACGGGGCTTTCTCCGTGGCGGCAACGCCGACGTCGATGCGTCCCCTGCGGAAATCGAACTGCGCGCGCCTGATTCCACGCGCAGCGAAGTCTTCCGCCACCGCCGCGTCGAACCGTAACTCAAAGACACAATCCGACTGGCGGCTCAGCTTCGTCCATGACGAAATGCTGAGTCGCCGTAGTCCCTGCCTGCATCTGTCTCAGTGCGGGGAACTCGCAATCCTATGGACTTGGTCGGTGCATGGTTTGAACGAAAGTTTGAGTTCACGTTTCCAGTCGAGCTTCATCCCAATCTTTGTGCCCGTTTGCGTGGCACTCCGGCGCGGTTGGAAGAGTTGATGCGCAGTGCTCCGCGAGACGCAGCGATCCGCAAGCCCAACGGCAAATGGTCTGCTCAGGAACACGCTGGACATTTACTGGATCTGGAACCGCTCTGGCTCGCTCGCGTGGACGACTACCGGGCCGGAGGACCGGAACTCACTCCGGCTGACCTGAAAAACACAAAGACGCATGAGGCCAACCACAATACCAGTCCGATCGATGCCATTCTGATGGGCTTCCGCCAGGCGCGGCAGGAATTGGTCGGCCGGGCCGAGAACCTCGACCCTGAGTTCTTTTCGCGGACGAAGCTGCACCCACGCCTGAAACAGCCCATGCGGCTTGTCGATCACCTCTTCTTCGCCGCCGAACACGACGACCACCATCTGGCGCTGATCTGGGAACTGCTGCGTCAAACTTAGTCTCACACTACGCGAATCAACGGTTTCTCTTTTTCGACAACGTTCCCCACATATTTTGCGGGAACTCCGGCATCTTCCAGTTCGAGCACGAACTCTTCGTAATCGTCCAAGGATATGGAAACGAACAATCCGCCCGCCGTCTGTGGATCGAAGAGCAGAGTCTTGAGGTCGTCGTCCATCTCCGCTTCATAACTGACCATGCACTCGGCGAATTCGCGGTTAGCCTTCAGCCCTCCGGGAATGTGACCGACGCGCACGCACTCCAGCGCCCCGGGAAGAGGTGGAATGTCCTTTGCGAACAATCGTAGCGAGACGCTCGATGCCAAGGCCATCTCCCGTGCATGTCCGATCAGTCCGAAACCGGTGATGTCGGTCAGGGCATGAACCCTGTAGTCCTTGCTCGTGATGACCTCCGCCGCTGTTTTGTTCAGGGTCGTCATCGACTTCACTGCCGCGTCGATCCATGCCTGTTTCGCCGTACCCTTCTTGATCGCGGTCGAAATCACTCCAGTGCCCAGTGCCTTCGTCAGCACCAGCGCATCACCGGGCCGTGCGCCCTGGTTGGCGAGCACTTTTTGGGGATGCACGACACCCGTGACCGAGTACCCGAACTTGGTTTCGTCATCCCGTATGCTGTGTCCGCCGACGACCGTGCAGCTCGCTTCCATCATCTTCGACAACCCGCCGGCCAGGATGCGTTCGAGAATCTCGATGTCACCGTTCTCCGGGAAGCACACTAAGGCCAGAGACGTCAGCGGCCGCCCGCCCATGGCGTACACATCACTCAAAGCATTCGTGGCGGCAATCTGACCGAACGTATAGGCATCGTCGACGATCGGGGTGAAGAAATCCACCGTCTGGACGAGCGCCTGCTCGGGCGTGAGTTGATACACGCCGGCGTCGTCGGCATGATCGAAGCCGACCAGCACATTCGGGTCGTGTTGCCGGGCTAATTTCCCAAGCACCGTGTCCAGCACCGCCGGACTCAGCTTGGACGCTCAACCCGCCGCTTTCACCGACTCCGTCAGACGGAATGGTTTCGTTTCAGGCACCGATGCAATTGTACGGGATCAGTCCGCACACCCGTTGCAGGACAGCGGCTGCGGCCCTTACTGACCGGGATTGGGCAATCCACCCGGGGAATCCATCCACAGACTCAAGAGATTCTTCCGGCTGCCGAGTTTGCTTTCCCAGAAACTACGAAAGTCCGCGGTGCCGGTGGGACGGCCGTGGTACTGAATAAAGAACTCGCGACACGCGCCAAAGAATGCCTGGTCGCCGAGCGAGGCCCTGAAAGAGTGCAGCATGAGCGCGCCTTTGAAATAACGGACGACATAGGAAGAACCGCCCGGCTGAAACGCCACGCTCGCGATTGAAGGCGCATCGGATGGAAGACTGCGAACCTGATTTTCGTAGTCGTTGAGTACATCTTTGAAATCTTTTTCCGACGCAATCTTCTGTACGGCGACCGCGGAGAAGTACTCAGCGAATGCCTCGTTGATCCAATCCCCTTGCTCCGTGCCGAAATTCCACCAGAAGTGCGCGATCTCGTGCGCGATAGGCTGAAAGAGCGAGAAGTTGGGATCCGCCTTCAATGACTCCAGCGTCAGCCCCTCCGACGTGACGATCAGGCCCGCCCGCGCGATCCCCGCTTTCCCTTGCCCTCTCTGTTTAGGCGAATAAACATGCCGCACCGTATCGCCTGGGATGCTGGTCTTGCCCATTGTTCCCTCGTAGAGCTTGAGAACCTGGACAATTTGTTCGCCTTCACGAGCCAGGAAGTCTCGCGGCATGGCCGTATCGTAGATTTCGACGCTGACGCCTGACTCCCGCAGCGAAGTCTTCCGATACTTGGGCGAGGCCGCAACCAGCACATCGATATCCTGCGGCGATGACCAGCGCGTGATGACCCGGTCACCCGGCGTCATTTCCTCGACTTTTCTTCCCGAACAGATTGCGGTCCAGCCGGCCGGAAGGGATACCTCAAACTCGACTGCGATCGGCTCCCCGAAAACGAATTGTGGATACCACGAGGAATAGCCGGCCAGTTCGATCATGCGCGTGTTGACCTGGTCGTCCAGCGACACCGTCCCTTGTGGCGCGGCATTCCATTCCGGAAAGTGCTTGAGCCGGCCTTCATATTCGATATCCATCCGAACCCTGCCTCGCGCCATCGACTCGGGCACAGTGACGGTGACCGTCTTCGCGGCCGGGACCATGGGCGAAGCGACGATCGCCTGTTCGGTAAACGTGGCGGCCTTCCCGTTCACCTCTAGTTTTTTGATGGCTAGGGTCTCGTGCAGCGTGAACTTGACGTTGCCAGCGGTGACTCGCGTCGTTTCGACTGTGGCCGCAACCGCAATGTTCTCGGAAGCCGGATCGATTCGCACCTTCAGGCGATAGGAATCCTGGGGTGTATTCTCCGCGGTCAGCGCAGCGGCCGAGATCAGAAACACGAGGGCCCCGGCCCGGGTCCGCTTTCCGCAACGCGCAGCACTCATCGAAGCCTCCGCGCAGGGCGTGCAGACTCTTCCATAGTGGAATCCACGGAACCTGCTGTTCCTGAGGCTATTCCCTACCTGGTTCTCACATCTGTGATCTTCATCTCGGGGTAGGCGTGATTCCACTGTGCCGAGATGTTCTCGAAGGTGAGTCGGAATGGTTTGCTCTGTCCGGGAGCCAGCGGAGACATGTTCAGATCCACGGCCTCGTCATACGGGCCGCCGGTGCGCAGCACCCGCAACGGCACTTCTTCCCGCTGCGCCATCTGCCCCATATCGTCTTGGAAAGTGACCTGGATCACCGCATGAATGACCGTCTTATCGCCGGTATTCGTGACTGTGCCGTCGAGGTAGCTGACGGTCGCGCCCACGAAGTTCTGCGCCGCGCTCGCCTTCAGGTCGCCAAATTTCAGGCTGGCGGAGTATGGCGGCGGTTCAGCCGGTGGCTTCTTCTCCGCGCTGAAAATCAGCACCAGAATTCCGACCACCACGGCCACGATCACCACGCCGATCAACACCGGCCGGAAATGCGATTCGTCCGGCTGCACTGTTGGATTCGGCTGAATCAGACCGCCCATGGCCGGATTGTACTACCGAGCTGTGCGGGCAGGCACTTCCGCCCTGCCTCGATCAAGTTGGGTGAGCGAAATCCCGGCTGGCATTGCGAAAATTCTCTTGGACTTTCATGCCAGAACGAAGTTAAAGTAGGAAAAACAAAAACAGCAGTGCCTATTTTCAGTGACTTGTGGCGCCGCCACAAACGGCCTCACAATTGCACCACAAAGTGTTAGGAGCCTCCCCCATGTGGCCTGAAGACACTGAACAAGCAGTCCATCTCAACTGGACTCCCATCCTCTCCCTGACCGGATCCATCGCTTGCAGCCTGGCCATCTGGCTTGGCCTGTATCGAGCCATTGTCTACTTCGTGAAGTAGAAGCCGCCGCCGCGGGCGATCTCACCGATCATAGTGCAGCAGCGAAAACACGTCGTATTGCCTCAGTTTCTCCCGACCTTTCAGGAAGTCGAGCTCCACCACGAACGCCAGGCCGGCAATTTGCGCTCCCAGCCCGCACGCCAGTTCCGCCGTCGCCACCGCTGTGCCTCCGGTTGCCAGCAGGTCGTCCACGATCAGTACCCTCTGGCCCTTTCGGATTGCATCTCTGTGGATCTCCAGCGAGTTGCTGCCATATTCGAGGTCGTAGCTGACCTTTGCCGTCTCCGCCGGAAGCTTCCCCGGCTTGCGTACCGGCACGAATCCGGCATTCAACCGGTATGCCAGTGCCGGCCCAAAGATGAACCCGCGCGCCTCCATCCCCAACACCAGGTCGATCTCTTTGCCGATGTAGTTCTCCGAGAGCGCGTCAATCAAGGTGGCGAAGCCGAGTTTGTCCTTGAGCAGCGTGGTGATGTCGTAGAACAGAATTCCCCTCTTCGGGAAATCCGGCACTTCGCGGATCAGTTTCTTCAGCGCATCACACGTTGCGGCTTTGGTCGCCATCTACCAGGCTCCTTCGATTCGGAATGAACTCAGTCCCTTGATCGGTTCAGCTTCGGATTCGTCGACATCGTCCACGCGCGCAGCACGCGGACCTTCCAGCAGGCGAGAACGCAGTCCAGACAACTGATCACGCGTGCCCTGCGCCAGCACTTCCACCGTGCCGTTGGAGTTGTTGCGCACCCATCCCGCAATCTTCAGGATGTGCGCCTCGCGCTCCACGAACCAGCGAAAGCCGACCCCCTGCACGCGGCCGCGAACCAGAAATCGCTTCGCGATTATCGGGTGATCGGGTGATCGGGTCATCGGGTGATTTGAATTCATCCAGCTCGCCGCTAGCGTCGCGACGTACGATACGACGCCGCAAAGATCGCTACCAGTTCGTTGGCTTCAGATAACAGCTCCCCTAGTAGCTCCTGTTTGACGATTCCTGCTTCGATCAGGCATTCCAGCCAGAACACAGTCTCGTCAGCTTCTTCCAGAACAATCCCAATCTTCGCGGAAAACTCGGCCGCCGACCTCGCGCTGCCGGCCGCTCTATAGTTTGCGCCAACCGAAGTTCCGGACCTGAGCAGCTGTTTGCCGAGTATCTGCGCTTCGGGAGCGCGGGGAAGGCTTCGGAATAGCCGTATGATTCGCAACGCGAATCGTTTGGTCCGAGCGCGAAGTTCTTCCTGCTTGCTTTCCATCGGAGTCAGACCATTCCTGAAACAAAATCACCCGATCACCCGATGTCCCGATCACCCGATCCACTACGCTCTCGACAGATACGTCCCTTCCGCCGTGTCCACCTTGATCCGTTCGCCTTCGTTGATGAACGGCGGCACCTGCACGACAAGGCCGGTCTCAGTTTTCGCGGGCTTGGTCACACTGGAAGCGGTCGCGCTCTTCAGTCCCGGCTCGGTTTCGATGACCGTCAGTTCGACCGTCTGCGGCAACTCGATCCCGACGGCCTTGCCGTCGAAGAACTCGACCTTGATCTGCAGGTTCGCGGTCAGGTAGTCCACGGAATCCCCGAGCGTGTCGCGCGTCAAGTGAGTCTGTTCGTAGTTCTCGGTGTTCATGAAGTAGTAATCGTCGCCGTCGTTGTAGAGGAACTCCATGTTGACCTCATCGACGGTGACCTTTTCGATCGGGTCGGGCGAGCGGAAGCGTTCCACGAACATGGCGCCGGTACGCAGGTTGCGCAGCTTGGCCTGGATGAAGGCGCGCAGGTTGCCGGGGGTGCGGTGCTCGACACTGAACACCGAGTGCAGATCATTATTGTGCTTGATGATCATGCCGGGACGCAGTTGGGTCGCAGGAATAGCCATTGCAGGTTTACATCTCCTTCTCTCTTCTCGGAAATTCTCGGCAGCGGGGCGGGACCGGGGTCCCCGGCGGGCCGCTTCGGCCCCCTGGGATGGACGATACCACAGGCGTCCGCCGCTCTCAGGGTTAACAGCTTATTTTACACAGGCTTTCTAGGTAGTGGAAACCACGCCTCTAGCGGATCATCCACGCCAACAAGGAGAACCGCTGGTGACGGTAGTGATAGAGGTCTGCAATCTCCTGAACGTATTCCCGAATCTGGCGTTCGCCCTCCGCCTGCACACGGGCGGTCAGCAGGTTCGTGGTCCCAAACCGGTCGTGCACCAGATCGTAAAACTCGTAGCTGCCTTCCATCTCGTTGGCCACAAACAGATCTTCCCCACGCCGTCCGAGGAGGCCGTAAATCGGCCCATAACACACCGCCACCAGATAAGAGTCTCGCTGGAAGCGTTCGTGCTCTTCGCGGGTTAGCGTAAACAGCGGCCGGCCGAACCGTGCATCATCGACAATCGGCCGGTGCCCCAGAAGGTAGTAGAGCGTCGGCGTCACATCGATATTGAAGGCGATTGCCTCCGGGTCGTAGTACATGTTTTTCTGCAGCGCCGGAGGCAGATGAAAAATCAGCGGCACCTGCAGCACTTCCGGATGCATGCCGAACGCGTGATTCGTATGGCCGAACTCGCCGTAGGACTCTCCATGATCGGCGGTCAACACGACGATACTGTTGTCATAGATGCCGCGCGCTTTCAGATACTGAATGAATTTCCCGAAGCAGCCATCCAGTCGACGGATTTCATTCGCCGCGGGAGCATAAAAGCCCGGATACTGCGCCGCGTCTGGCGGCCGCACTGCGCGGGCGCGCTCCAGCGAGACCACGTGTATGTTCTGCGGCTGCGTATAGAGGAAGATCGGCTGGGCCTTGTCTGCCCGCTGGTCGATCATCCGCTCCGCTTCCGGCGCCGTGGTGCAGAGATCCTGGTCCGACCAGTTGCTCATCGACGCGTCGAGCCGATGCAGATCGGGCGGAGTCTGCAGCAACAGACGCAGTACTGTGTCGACCGTGACGTAACGGTCATATCCGTCGGTTGCAACCAATTTCTCCAGGTTGTTCACCATGTGAAAGGGCTGCACGTAATGCTTATGCAGCATCATGGTGCCCGCCCAGATCGCTGGCTCGGAAAGCGTTGTCCCGGCATAGCGTGTGTAGGAGTTCCGCATCACCACGCTTTCCGACGCGAACTGCTGAATATTCGGCGTGAAAGTGACAGCGGGGTTGTAGGGCGAAACATAGTCGCGGCGCAGGCTGTCGACCACGATGACAAAGATGTTCGGCTTCGGCCCCGGTACGGGTTGAAGGTCGGGCACCAGCTTCACATCGACGGCTTGCACCGCGGCGGACGAAGGTATGCCCGTCTGCTCTTTCAGGAATTCACACAGCGAATCGCAGGGTTTTTCCACTGCGATAGTCCACAGGTCGCTGATGGCTGAGAAGGACGCATCCAGCGCGGCGTGCCTTGCCACCGCTGCCGAGAATTCTGGCTTTTTCAGCTTCTGCTGCCACCAGTCGTTTCTCTGCGACACCTGGTATGCGACAAATGTCCCTGCGGCGATCGCCAGCATGAGCCAGACCGGCTGCCGAAGCTCCTTCTTCTCCCCCCAGATGCGGATACCAAGAGCGAGCGCGGCAATCCACAGCACCGCCGCCCACAACTTCGCCAGCACTGAGTTCCAATCCATGATTCCAATCAGTGCTGGAACAACATAGATTGCCCCCAGCAGCACAACCGCCAATGCGGCGTTCTGCGTCACCGGGGTATCTCGCCAGGTCTGTGGGGCCGTAGCCTCCTTCTCGGGACGGCCGCCCCTGGAAGCGAGCATTCCGCCAACGAACACTACCAATGCGATCGCAATCGTGACCGAGTAGACAACTGCCTCGCCTCCCGTGAACGGAATGCTGGCCAGCAAAACCCGTTGAAACAACAGTTCCAGCCCAACCGCCGCGAACGCGGAGTAGACAATCCTCAAGCCAAAACGGCCCGGCAACTTCTCCGCGATGCGGCCGGCTGCGTTGAACAGACACACGGCGAAGAGCGCGAACAGCAGGTGCACCAGCAGCGCCCATCCCCATGCCGCGAAATCGATGGACTTCATCTGGAAGCCGCGGTCCGCCATCTGCGACCGTAGCCAGGCGCTCGCGGGGTCGAGCAATGCCACCGCGATCCCGGCCAGTGCGCCGGCGCTGATCGGAATCTGTAGCAGCGTTGTCTTCGTCGCATCCGCCCGGCGGTGAAACTCAAAGTGATCAAGCGCTCCGATCCACACGAGCGGCGACAGCGCCACCAGACTCCACAAAAGGCTCAACGAATCGCTGCGAACGTGGGAAAACGGCCGGTAGACCAGAAAGTAAATCCCGAAGAGCGCATGAAATGCGACCAACTCGATCGCAACTCGCCGCACAACACCCGTGTAGGAACCCAACAGAGCGACCGCAAGCCCGGCCAGCAAGACGCAATAAATGTATGCATGCCAGGCGATGAACTTGATAAGCCACGGCTGAAACGGCGCTTGGATGAATGCGAAGTAAAGGTCCGGAATATACGCCAGCAGGCAGTAAATCGAGGTCAGGAGCGCGAGCAGGCCGAAGGCGGCGCGTGCGGCGATCGAATACCACTGTGGAATGGCGCGCTGGTTCACGAGCACTCCGGCATAAGCTCAGTCAGAAATGAGGATACGAAACCGGTCGTGCTGTAGAGAAATGACCGACGTAACTCTGGTTGCAGGGCTCCCCGATGAACTTAGCCGGCTGGGGCGTGCTACATTGTGGAGGTATTTCCCGACCCGACATGGAAACTCTTCAGCCCGCTGTCGTCTCGCGCCCGTTCGGTTCGCGTACCGCCCGGCAAACTCTACTGTTCGCCAAGAATTTCCTGAAATACCCGCAGATGCTGGGTTCTGTGATTCCGAGTTCGCCGTTTCTCGTGAACCAACTGCTGGGCCACTTCGACTGGGAGCGCGCCTCCATAGTGGTCGAGTACGGTCCTGGGATCGGGAATATTACGCGTGAGATTCTCAAGCGCATGCGTCCCGACGCTGTGCTGGTGGCGATTGAACTGAATCCCGACTTCGTCCAGTTTCTGCGCAGCGAGATCGACGATCCCCGGTTGAGGGTTGTGGAAGGCTCTGCCCTGAACGTGCGCGATGCGCTGGCCCGTCTGCAGTTGCCCATGGCAGACTATGTGATCTCCGGCATTCCGTTCTCCACCATCCCGCGTCAGTTTCGGCATGACATCGTGCGCGAAAGCCGCGCCATGCTGCGGCCGGACGGAGCCATGCTCGTGTACCAGTTCACTCGCACCGTATTGCCCTACCTGAAGCGCACCTTCACTCAAGTGCAGGAAGACTTCGCCCTTCTGAACATTCTTCCCGCGCGCATTTTCCGCTGCACGAGTTAAGGCCTCAAATCGCTGCGTCGAGGGGATCAACGAGGAACTTGCCCGCTAGCTTGCCTGATCGCTGTGTTCCGTTTCTTTTTTCCTCAAAACAAGCAGGCAAATCAGTATCACGACGCACCAGGCAAACACGGCGTAGACGATCCAGTTCCCCGTGCCTTGCAACTGTTCCCGGTTAACCTGAACAAGATAATCGCGGCTCTTGACGACCTGCTCGTACTTCATGCAGCCCCTCTGCGTGTAGCTGACGCTGAGGAATCCCACAACGGCGGCCATTGTCATCGAAGCAGCCAGTGCGCGCTTCAAAATCGTGCTGCCCGTCCTTCCTGCGACCAAGTCGGCAATCGCCGCAAACGGAGCCCGAAGCGCCCGGTACGCCAGCACGCCAAGGCACAGCGATACAAGAGCAACGAGAAAATACGAAGCAATCAGGTAGTGTTCATTGCTCATTACCTTCGCCTCAATGCCGCTAACAACACGGTCATGAACCCGACATACACGAGAAGAACAATCAGCAGGTTTTGGAACACCTCCTGGAGCCCACTGGCAACGGACCAGACGTACTCCATGAATCGGGCATCGGCCTTGAGGTCCGTGTGGCCGGCGCCGATTACCGCTGCCACAGCTACGAAAATAATCACCAGAGCGAAGGCACGGAGATAGAACTCTGTCGCAGCAGGCAGACCGGTCACACTTCCCAGGAGTTCGCGTAAGCTCGGGCGGAGCAGACGGTCAACCGTTACAAGCAACCCCGTCACGACGATCAACGAGGCCAGAAAAGCGATAGTTTGAGGACTCATGGCGTGTCCTCCTCGTCTTCAATCCGGCGTAATTATAGTCGTGCAACGAGAGTGAGTTGACGAAATCAGATGGGATGTAAAGACGTGAGGCCCCGCTCCCGCGGCGTCGAGACCCGGGGCTCCTCCAACGCCCGGGTTCTGGTTCTCGCGGTTGCGGTTGTGCCGGCGATCTTGTGCTTGTTCCCGCATTTGCTGCTTAACTTCCGCGTATGTCTTCTTCTGGTCGTCATTGAGCACAGCGGTGATCTTCTTGTCGCTGTCTTCCATGATCGACTTCATCTCACGCGCCTTCTTGCGCCGCCGTCCGCCGGATCCGGCAAGCGCCTGCATCTTTTGCTGGCGCTCTTCGATGATTGGCTTGATCTTGGCCTTCTGATCGTCGGAGAGCGAGAGCTTGCTGTCGTCAAGGCATGATCGCGGCCCTGTTGTTGGAGACCCTTCCTCCAACTCTTCATTCAACTGTTTGGAATCCGGCTTTTCGACTCGTCGAAACTGTACAAGCTGTCAAGTGGAGCCCCGCGGACTTTGCGCCCGCTTTCCGCCCTGGTTCCTGTGCCGGCCCGACGCTTCCCCTAACTGCCATCGCTTCAGCAAGATTCGCTCCATTGCACATATCCTTGTGACATACAGATGTGTATTGACAAAATGTTCCACGTGGAACATTTTGACGAGCGGATGAGGTCAGCCGCGCCCTTCGCCTGCGGACTTCTCGCGCGGCAGGGCGGCATAGACGGCGGGGTCGGCGCAGACTTCGTAGTAGAAACGGGCGGTCCAGTGGAGGCGGGAGAAGTCGCGCAAGTCAGCCTGGGCAATACGGCTCTTGCGGATCACGATCTTGCGGAATGCGCCATTGAGCAGCGGGACGGTGCCGACAAAGAACTCGCGGCGATCATCGACCCAGTCCGGCTCGTGCGACTTGCCGCGCGCCCCCTTGGCGGGAGCATCGAAGCCGGTTACCCAGGGCGAAAGGGAGATCTCCTGTTGCAGTTTCTGGAATGCGGCCTCGCTCAGCCGGATCCCGCTCACGTTGTAGTTGATGATCAGTTCCTCGGTCACGCCGTCGGGGCCGTCGCCGCCCCCGACCTGCATGGTGTACACGCGAAACGGGCCACCATCGGCGCCGATCTTCTTGCGGATCCGCTTGTTGCAGGAGGAGAGGCGGTCGCTCTCGTTGATGGCGTCGGAGATCATGATGCGGTGGTCGCCGTCCATCAGGTAGAGCGGAACTGAATCCTGATACGCGATGCCGAGGCCCAGTTCCATCTGCGGCAGCCCGGAGCGCTCCAGTAGCTCGTTGTAGCCGCGAACCAGGCTCAGGATTTCCCATGCGAGCACACAGGCGCGGCTCACGCCCAGCATCGGCTTTCCCTCGCGCTCCACGATGGCCACGATGAGCGCGTCGCCTTCGAGAAAGACCTTTTCGGCGCCCACCTTGGAAAGCAACTGGTTGACCGGCTCGTAGAAATTGAGGCTGAAATACGACGCGGCATTCATCCCCTTGGCCATGAGTGAGCGCGTGAGCACCGTGGAGTCACGGACGTCGGCCTTGAGAATGACGTGGTGAAGGATGCGTTCCTCTTCGGCCTTCTGATCCTCGGGAGGAAGAAACTCGTGCAGCATCCCGTTGAGGCTGGAGAGTTCGCGCACCTTGTCGTCGCTGATCAGGTTCACGCTGTCGAGGCCCGAAGTAATCGCTTCCAGCCCGCGGCGGTCGCGGTGATAACAGAACAAGTCACGCAGCAAGCGGGCGGCCGTGCGGTTCCGCTCTGCGCCGCGCATGGAACTCACGCGGCCAACAGCCGCATGCAGGCGGTCCGCAGACAGACGGCTCTCATCAATGATCTTCTCGACGCGCTCACTCTCTTCCCGCGAAATGAGCGCGTTCTTGAGTTGCTGCGGATTGACGCGCGGCGCATATTCGCCGAGCAGTCCGACAGCCTCGTAGGAAGCGATGACATACGGCAGAACATCTTCCTTCTGGAGGATGCGGGTCCAGACCTCAAGCCGGTCGCGGCGTTCGCGGCTGTCGGGGCTGTCGTCGGCATCGCCGGTGCCCACCAGAGCGGCGGCGTTGTCGGGGACATTGAACGCGAGTTCCAGTTGCTTGTCGTCGGCGGGAACCTCGTAACCCAGTTCGCGGAGGAAATTGATGGCCAGCTGACGCAGGTTGGCGAAACGGTCCGGGTCCTTGTCGAAGTTGCCGAACATGTAATAGTGCTCGGCGCAGAGATAGTCGTCGCGGCCATCCTCGGTAAGGATGAGCGGGTTCAGGAAGAGGCGATAGGGCTCGCTGGGTATATCGCCGAAGAGCGAACGGCGCATTCGGACCAGCGTTTCCTTCTCGATCTCGCGCATCAGCCGGAACACTTCCTGGCCCGCTTTGCGCAGAATGATCTTCTTCCGAACCTGGAACGTGCCCACCAGTTCCTGGGTTTCGAGCATCTTGACCTGGCGGACGTTTTCCAGCGACTTCGACTTCATTCGGCACAGCTCAAGGATGCGGGCGAACTGCGCCTGCAGCTCTCCGCGGACGAACTTGAGCACAGCCAGCCGGCCCAGCAGGTCGACCGACGGATTCTCCTCGGCCTTGGCGCGGTTCAGAATGGCCGAGAGCAGAGCCACCAGCATGGACTTGAGGTCGCTAGGTGCGGCCTTTCGGAGTTTCGCCGGAGTCTCCGCGGGCGCCCACATGAACGATGGACGAGCCGTGTTGGGGACATCCATCTCAAGCAGTGTCTCGACTTCGCCGTAGCGGCGTATGAGACGCGCCAGGTGCCCGCTGATTTCTTCAGAAACGCGGGGACTCAGGTGTACGTCGTAACGCAGGTTATCGACGCCGAGTTGCAGGCCGGTGAGCTGGATGCCGAGTTGATGGAACTGAAGCTCAGGCAGTACAGGTGGCTCGGAACTTCCAAAGCGAAAAATCGGCAGCTTCGGCATCGGCGCTTCGAGGCAGAGTTCCGCGTGCGCAAGGAGGACGACTCGGCGCGCGCACAGCCAAGCGGCGGCGCGGCCCTCGGTCTTCCCTGCAAATCACTGAATCTGCAACACTAAGCTGGAGACTAGCATGGAGAAACAGAGCCCCCAAAGTTACCCTAGTTTTGGCTTTGGAATGAGGGTGATAGCGCGGCTATGCACCCCTTCAAAGCCCCTGGCAACCTATTACCAGGTGGGAAGGCTCATTGGCTGGCCAGTCTAGCGCGTTCGAACTCGTCGCCCTTCTTCCAGGTGATCGAGGCCGGCTGGTTTGCAGCTTCCCAGCCGAGCGCGAAGCCAAAACGGGCCATCGCGGCATTGGAGGTGTAGTCCATGCCGGGATGGTATTCATCGCTGGGCTGATGGTAGCGGTTCTTCGTATAGTCGGCGTCCTGCGCCAGACCCCAGGCTTCGTCGTGGTGCTTGAATTTCATACCTTCGTTGATGGAGAACGACGGGATGCCGACGCGGGCCAGGCTGAAGTGGTCAGAGCGGTAATAGTGTCCAGCCTCAGGCCGGGCATCGGGACGTATCGTGAAACGGAACTCCTCCGCGAGCGCCTGCACAGCGGGATAGAAGCTGGTCCGCTCGGCACCCGAGACCTCGACTTCTTCCGGAGACCCGAGGGGTTTCACGTCGTCATAGTTGAGGTCGAGTTGGACCTTGCCAGGCGGGATGGGCGGATGCTTTCCGAGATACTCAGAACCGAGCAGTCCCTGCTCTTCCGCGGTGACGGAGGCGAAATAGATTGAGCGGCGCGGCGTTTGCCGGGACAGGCTGTAGGCGCGGGCGAGTTCGAGGAGAATTCCGCAGCCGGTGCCGTTGTCCATGGCGCCGTTGTAGATGTTGTCGCCGGGCATGTCGGGACGGACGCCAAGGTGATCGTAGTGAGCCGTGTACATGACACCCTCGTCTTTGAGCATCTTGTCGACGCCGGGCAACACGGCGATCACGTTGTTCGACTCGAACGGACGAATCTTACTCGACATGTGTGCCTGCAGATGAACCCCCAGAGGCACCGGTTTGAAGTTGCGCGAACGCGCATCGGCCATCAGCTTGTCGAGGTTCTGTCCGGCTGACGCAACGAGGTTGCGGGCGACTTCGAGTTGGACCCAAGCAGCCGACTTCAACTTAGGTGTGCCATCGAGCTTCAAGTATGACTTCTCGCCTGAATTCGAGTTGCGCACGACCTCCCAGCCATAGCTGGCCATTTCCGTCTTGTGGATGAGAATTGCGCCGAGAGCGCCCTTGCGCGCGGCCTGTTCGTACTTGTAGGTCCAGCGGCCGTAGTAGGTGAGCGCTTTGCCGTGGAAGATTTTGGGATCGTCGGTCGGCTGGTTCACCAGCATGAGCAGGACCTTGCCTTTGACGTCCACGCCTTTGTAATCGTCCCAGTTGTATTCGGGAGCTTCGATGCCGTACCCGACGTAGACGATTTCGGCGTCGATGTCGGAGGTGGGTTGCTGGGTCTGATCGTAGGCAACGTATTCGTCGAGCGGCTTGAGGTCCGTGGCCTTGCCATTCGCTACGACGGAGAAGCGCGTATCGGCTGCGGGCGTGATGCCGACCATGGGAACCTTCTGCATGTAGGTGGCTTTGTCCCCGGCAGGCTTCAGGCCGTAGAGCGCGAACTGGGTGGCGATGTATTCGGCAGCGATGTCGCCGCCGCGCTGGCCGGTGCCGCGTCCTTCCAGAAGATCGTGGGAGAGGAAGCGGACGTGCGTCTCGATGTTCTCCGGCTTGATGGCCTGCATGGCGTTGATGGCGGTGCCGGGTAAGCGGCGGGAGACGGTACGCGTACGGACGGGCTTGATCTGGGCGGCTACAGTTGCAGCCAGCAGCAGGGCGGTGGCAAGCACAGTCAGTCGGCGAAGTGGCATGCAAGAATCCCCCAGTTTTTTGTTGAATGAATACGCCCCGATTGTAATGGAAGGGATGCGCCGAGCGGTGTTACAAAAGCCGTGACACCCGAGGCCGTATTGGGGAAAGTTAACGACTTCCTTGTCCCGCGACCGCGGGATCAGTTCTTGGAGCCTCAACCAGCGCGGAAGTCGCGGATGTCTTCCCCTGGCTCGAACAGTCGGGGCAGCGGGGCTTTCAGCGCGTCGGCCAGCTTGCGGTTCAGGTCTTCGATATCCTGCTTGACCCAGCCGACGCTGGCAATCTCAATTTCGCCATCCGGGCGGATCAGGAACCAGGTGGGAACATTGGTCAGGCCGTACGCGTTCGAGACTGCGTAGCCGTTGGGATCGTCGAGGAGCGTGGGAAACGTCACGCCGTACTCTTTGAGGAAGGCGGTGGTGTTGCGCTTGTCGTCCTGGGAGATGCCGATGACCGCGAGGTTCTGACCGTGAGCCTTATACACGCGCTCCAAGAACGGGAAGGCGTACTGGCAGACCGGGCAGGACACTTTGAAGAAAGCGGCCAGCACCGGCCCGCGTTTCAGTGCGGTGTGCAACGAGAATGTACTGCCGTCTACAGCGGAAAGAGAAATATCGGGCGCTTTGGCGCCGGCTGCCAACGCAGACATAGTGCGCGAACCTCCGAATAGACGTTGAAGCCAGGACATAGATTTCAGAGTTTCAAGGTTTCATGGGCCTTGCTTGCTGACGTTAAGACCTTACAACTCTGAAACATTGAAACCTGAACATTAGATGATACCGGCTGCCTTGAGGATTTTACGAGTCAGTCCAGTGATGGGCATCTCCGGAAGTCGAGCGACGGGGATCCATTTTCCTTGACCGTTCGGCGCCTCACGAGTGACGTAAACGGTGTAGTTATTCGTGGTGATGGAGTGCCGGAAGGTACGCCAAGCCGGCGAATCGGGGCGCACCACGGTGCTCGTCGGAAGCTCCCACATGCCCGCCATCAGTGAAGCGCCGGCGTCGCGCTGGATCAGCCGGATGCGGCCGTCTTGCTGCGCGAGGTTGCACCAGATCTCCTTGCTGGCCGGGCGCGCTGAAGCAACTGCCGGCGAGGGCTCGCCCTGCGTGGCGCACCACCTCCTGACTGGACATGCGCCGCACTTTGGCTGGCGCGGCGTGCAGATGGTCGCACCGAGTTCCATCATGGCCTGGTTATGATCGCCGGGGCGGTGGGCAGTCAGAAGATCCTGCGCCCGCTGCCAGTGCTCCTTCAACAGCAGGCTCTCGCCAATGAGGCGCTCCGTGACCCGCTCGACGTTGCCGTCCACGACGGCGATTGGTTCGCCAAAAGCGATGCTGGCGATAGCTGCGGCGGTGTAGGGTCCAATACCGGGAAGAGAACGCAGTTCCAGGGATGTTGCCGGGAACCGGCCGTTGTGTTCTTTCACAATAGCCTTGGCGCACAAGCGCATCATGCGGGCGCGGCGATAGTAGCCGAGGCCGCTCCAGGCAGCGAGAACCGCACTTTCGGAGGCATCAGCGAGGGCGCGAACGTTCGGGAAGCGCCGCAGAAAGAGGCGATAGTGTTCGAGGACGGCGGCGACGCGCGTCTGCTGCAGCATGATCTCGGAGACCCAGATGCGGTATGGGTCACGCGTGCGGCGCCACGGCAGGTCGCGACGGTGGTGGTCGTACCAGCGGAGCAGCGCGCGTCGAAAAGCTGGGCGACGGCGGACTGCGAGGGGAGAGGCGGCGAGACGCGCTTCTACGGCAGGCGACGATCGAAGGCGGGGCATGGGGCTACAAGCTGCTGTGGGCGATCATGATCCAGCCCTTCTTCTGCTGCTGCCAGACGGTCATCATGTGTTGTGTCGTCGAGGGCAAGGGCTGTCCGGCGACGGATCCGTTCAACGTGATGGAGTAGGTGACAACGAACGTTGTCCCGTTGAGTTCGGTCTTGAGATCGCCGATCGCGAAATCGGTCAGCTTCCACTGGCGGAACTGATCGAGGGTAGCGGAGCGATCAAGAGGGCCGGCGGGCGTCATGCCCATGTAGTTGGAGGCAATGAGCCGCTCGATTTCGGTCCAGTTGGCAGCCTGTATCTCCTTCCAGAACATGCGCTCCATGCCTTCGCCGCCGGTGGCCTCGTCGAAGGTGCGTGGAGGATGCTCCTTGGCGATGGTGCAGGCCAAAGACAGCATCAAAGAGAAAAGGACGGGCAGGGCAGCCAGCCTCAAGCGCATGCGGAGATTGTACCTCGCCTGCGGGCAATGAGCTGCGAGCCAACAGGTCGGGGGGTCAAGGTCTGCCTCGAAGCCGGGGCTCGCGGGTGGCAGTTGAGATTCGTCCGGATTGACCGGGCAGGAGCAGGACACGATAATGAAAGACGCCTGGCTCCGCGATACACGCGTGACAATCAAGCCGCTCCGGCAGGATGCGTATGACCGAATTCGACCGCAAGGTGGAAGATGCTTCCGCGCGTTTCAACCGCTCGGTGGCGAACATCGCCGAGACTCTGGAAAAGGAAACTGCCAGCCTGGTGGTCTATCTCAACGACGAAGTGGTGCCGGCGGTGCGGACGCACTCCTCGAAGGCACTGCGGACGGCGGCGGAAAAACTGGCGAAGTTTGCCGATTATCTGGAAGAGCAGCGCGTCAAGAATCCCTGAGACTCTTTTTCCCCTTTCTTCTTTCACGCCGCTATTGGAGCGGCCTGTCCTGTTGTGTGGCGATGGCGGGAGCACTGCTGCTCGCCGGATGCGGCGGGAAGAAAACGCAGGTGAAGGTGCCTCCGCCTCCCCCGCTGCCGCAGAGTAGTCCCAACACGGAACCGGCGACGGCTCCAACTGCGATCGAGCCGGCACCTGAGAAGAACGATCAGGAGGAGCAGATCGCAGTTCCGGCTGATGCGAAAGTCCTATTCGAGGAAACCGGGCTAGCGAGCTGGTATGGAGCTCCGTATCACAACCGGCGCGGTTCGAATGGCGAGGTCTACAACATGCACGCCATGACCGCGGCACATCGGACATTGCCGCTCGGATCGATCGTGCGCGTGATGAATCCGAAGACCGGTCACGCTGCCATCGTGCGGATCACGGATCGCGGGCCGTTTATCGAAGGCAGAATCCTCGACCTTTCGCTCGCCGCTGCGAAGGCGGTGGATGTCTATCTGCCGGGCGTGGCCAAGGTGAAGATCGAGGTACTGGAAACGCCGGCACCGCTGGCCACCGGGGGACGATGGGCGGTGCAGATCGGTTCGTTCGCCAACGAGAAGAGCGCCAAAGAACTGGCCGACCAACTGCAGAGGCGGTACCGGACGGCGAACGTCTTGAAATTTGGCAGTCCGGTTGGAGACTGGTGGGTACGGGTCCGCGTGCTGAACGACGATCGAGACCGGGCGCAGGCACTGGCTCGGGAAACGGAAACATCGGAAGGATCGGTCTTTCTGGTGCGACTCGATTAGCTCGCTGCATTCTGCAACGGTTTACTCTCTATGTTGCACTCGCAATTTCGTATTTGCGGGATTGGCGAGTAGTTGGTAGCGTTCTGAGTTGTTGGAATTTCCTTCCCCGGCCTACTTGGTCTGCAATTTCTTCAGCAGGATGGTCGCATTCTATGGCTGACTGTCTTTTCTGCCGCATCATTTGCGGCGAAGTGCCGTCCCGAAAAGTGTACGAGGACGAGCACACATTCGCGTTCGACGATATCAACCCACAAGCGCCCACCCACGTACTTGTGATTCCGAAAAAACACATTACCGGCCTCAAGGAAGCCCATGGCGAAGACGCGGAACTGGTGGGCCGGTGCCACCTGGTCGCGGCGGAGATCGCGCGCCAGCGCTCGATCGAGGACGGCTACCGGACAGTGCTCAATGTTGGGCCACGCGCCGGGCAGTCGGTATTCCATCTGCACGTTCATCTCGTCGGCGGACGGGCACTGCGTTGGCCGCCGGGATAGAAGAACGGTAGTCAGTAGTCAGTAGTCAGTAGTCAGGAGTCAGTAGTCAGTAGTCGGCAGGCGGGTAACACCAGAATAGGGGTGACTTCTCTCTTCTACGCCGCCTGCTATTCCTTCGCATACAATTCAGGCATGGCAAATTTGACACTCGTATACGGGCTGC